>UMEX01004969.1_pt1 | contig 79682 bp, 61 predicted proteins | sample 1964871 | NCBI WGS metagenome assembly UMEX01 (sample SAMEA4836032, study PRJEB28245) | human gut metagenome | biome: gut microbiome; material: fecal sample | place: Denmark | collected 2008
ACTTCAAAATCTGTAAGATTTAAGTGGCGAGAGCATGTCACGTATGATATACTGACCATAAAAGAAAAGCTTTTTGGAGAGGATGGAACCATTTTGATGAATAAAAAAGATACAAAGATCAACCGAAATGATATGCTGGAATTAACCCGCAGGATGACATTATCCAGAAACTGCTTTGTGCGTACAGCAGGAGCATATATAGATGATGAGGGATACATAGATAATACCTTCAATGTAAGCTTCAAAAATATGAGCAAACATGATCAGCAGGTAAATCTGGATCTTGCGAAAACCATTCCTTTTTCCAAAACAAATGAACAGTTAAAACGTTATAAATTCCCTGAAGGGGATATGGCATATGACAGCATCCATAAACTACTGATGGCATTATCACAATACGGATTAAAAGATGATCTTCTGGTTCAGACTCTCTGTGAACAGCTTGCGGAGGGAATCTGCAGTACAAGAGATTCATCAAATGGAACAAACCGTCTGCAGGGACAGGAGTTTGGAATTTATATTTATCATGGAATATATGATATTCCCAAGAAAGGCTCAGACCACAGCGAACAGTGGGAGTCAGAAGAAATATACAGTTTCCTGATCTGTGTGGTGGCTCCGGTAGATAAAGATTACAATGCCGGAACTCCAAAATGCGGCTTTATTTTCCCTGCCTTTGAAGACCGTTCCGCAGAACCTGGAAAAATAGATGTATTCTTTGAAATACCGGAGCATCCGGACGAAGGATTCCTGAACAGGATAATAGAGCAATAATCTGAACAAGGTGATCATTTATGAGGAGTGCGATAGATAAATTTTAATTATACCATATGCAATTCAATTTAGTCATTTTGTGTATAAATGACTAAATTGAATTGCGTGATGACTAAATTAACGATAAGGTGTTAGTTGATTTGTTAATGCAGGAATATTTCGGATAGAAGTTTTCTGTATTTTTAATGTTTTCGTGAAGAATAGGGTGATTATATGACAAAAATGACAGTGTATAGTCTTTCTATTGTACAAATGAAAAAAATTCAGGATGTAATGTTAAAAGCCTGTGCAGAGAATGAAGCTATTTGGAGAAATATATGGAAAGGTGGTATATGAATGAAGTGGGCAGATGGCAAGATACGATGCTGCTGGGCAAATCCGAGAAATGAGCGTTACATTCGTTATCACGATGAGGAGTGGGGCATTCCGGTGCATGATGACCGGAAGCTCTTTGAAATGCTGATATTGGAGTGCTTTCAGGCGGGCCTGTCCTGGGAATGTGTTCTGAACAAGCGAGATGCCTTTCGCGTGGCTTTTGACAATTTTGATCCGAAGAAAGTCAGCGCTTACACTGAGGACAAGCTGGAAGCACTGCGGAGTAATCCCGGCATCATACGAAACCGCCTGAAAATACAGGCTGCCGTTACCAATGCATGGGCATTCCTGGAAATTCAGAAGGAGTACGGCAGCTTTTCGGACTATATCTGGCATTGGACAGATGGCAAAGTAGTCTGTGAAACCGGCCGGACAAGTTCAGAACTGTCTGACTGTATATCAAAAGATTTGAAAAAACGCGGCATGAAGTTCGTGGGAACAACGGTTATCTATGCCTATTTACAGGCAGTAGGAGTTCTCTCTTCTCATGAGCAGGGCTGCTTTTTGGCAAATCAGGAAGCTGAGCATTATAATAGTTATTCATAAGACTGTTATTTCCTGATTTTTATCCATCCTGCATGAAGCAGATATACGCCTGCCGGAAGCAGGGAAAGCATGTGTATATTTGTGCAGCTGCCTGTTTCTGCATATGTCGGCAGAATGAGTGTATGAAATGCAAGATAAAGGTATGCGCCTGCAGCAATGAGATTACACAGAAAAAAACTCCAGCCGAAGATACCGAAAATAGAAGCTGTAAGAATGATGACCAGCGTCAGGGTATCAGGAACAAAGGGAAGATGAATAAAATCAAATTCAGGTTTCAGGGAGAGAAATGCGAGCACTGCGTAAAGAAAAAGCACTGCATTTAATGAACTCATGATCTTAAACGGTAAACTGTAAAAAGGTGTAACAGGGCAGTTGGGCCATAGTTCAACATCCAGTTTCTGTGCAAGCTGGGTTGCTGACTTTGTAAAGGTTATGTTTGTCATTACAACAGCTTTATCGCAGTCATAGAAGTTTGCACCTGCATAGGCTTCCTGAACGGCTTTATTTCCAACGGGATGGGTGTAATATTTACATTGTATCCCGTATTTTTTTCGATGTTTGAAAGCAATGATATCGATTCCCTGATCTCCGGAGCTTTGGGTTACTTTTATTTTAGAAAAATGTTTTCGCTTTAGTATCTTTGCACATTGATATTCAAATTCATATCCATCCATGTGTTGAATCTCCTGTATTATATAAAATTGTATAGCAGTCCTCGTAAATGATACATTTAAGAGGATTGCTATAGATGTAGTGCATATTTGCAATATATTATATCTGCAACATACCATTTATAGAAATTCAGGAAAATACTGTAAGTAATGAAATGGCTGGTGTTACGGTATTTTTCTGAATTACGATAACAGTCTGCAGCAAAATAAGAATACCATGTTTGATGATAAAGAACAAGTGTTTTGCGAAGAAAAGAAGAAGGGGTTATTGTTTACTGGCTGGTTTACTGGACTGGTTTACTGGTTGCGTTACTGAGACGTTACCGAGAATGGAATAAACAGTAACGAGAATGGTTACTCTTTGCGGGAATTGTGTTATAATAGTCTTTGATTTATTGCTGCTGAAAAAAGTGGACAGTTTATAGCGAGCCTATTAAATGCACTATTTACGAGGATTGCTATAGTAATTATACAAAACCGTAAGAGGGGGATGAACATTTGAAAAATTTTGAAGAAATTATGTCGGAACGAAAAAACCGTATAGAAGCCAGAAAGGACGAGCTGATCCGCAGGAGTCTGCTGTCTGAAGAATTTCTGGAAATGATCCAGAAAAATAAAAGGCCCTTTGATCTGCTGATGTCTTACTATCAGTGTGCTGTCATGGAGATTGAGACAAAATTCAGAGTGCTGAATCAGGAGTATTCCCTGGAATATGATAAAAATCCTATCGAGGGTATTAAAACCAGAATTAAATCTTATGACAGCATTGTGCGGAAAATACGCAGAAAAAATATTCCCATGTCTTTAACTGCTATAGAAGAAAATATCAAGGATATCGCAGGTGTCCGGGTAATCTGTTCTTTTCCGGAGGATATCTATGAGCTGGCAGACAGCTTTCTGCGTCAGGATGATATTGTACTGATCGAGAAAAAAGATTATATAAAAAATCCAAAACCCAGTGGTTACAGAAGCCTGCATCTGATCGTGCAGGTGCCTATCTTTCTGCAGAAAAACAAAAAAATGGTAAATGTGGAAGTCCAGTTTCGAACTATTGCCATGGATTTCTGGGCAAGTCTGGAACATAAGCTTCGCTATAAAAAAGATATCCCGGCAGATCAGGCACAGCAATTGCAGGAGGAGCTTCTGGCGTGTGCCGCCCAGAGTGCTCAGTTGGATAACCGGATGCAGGAAATTCGTAATCAACTGGTCAGCAGAGCTGATAAGGGGAATCAATCCTGAGAAAGTTCCTTATTTCAGGAACTTCCTCAATAATTTTTCATAAATTTTTCTATATGGCTGGTATCTCATTGGCAGATCCAGCCATGTTTTTTTGTCTACAATACTCTTATAGTGGGAGAAGGTATGAAAACCGTCTTTGCCATGGTAGGAACCCATTCCGCTTTCACCAAAGCCGCCAAATCCCATCTCACTGGTTGCCAGGTGGATGATGGTGTCATTGACACATCCGCCTCCGAATCCACAGCGGGAAGTAACTTTTTCCGCAGCTTCTTTGTCGGAGGTGAAGATATATAGTGCCAGAGGATGTGCCATGGAGTTGACCTTTTCGATGGCCTCATTCAGGGAATCATAGGTCAGCACAGGAAGCACAGGACCGAAGATTTCCTCCTGCATTACTGCATCCCCGAAGGTTACATTATCCATAACAGTAGGAGCAATCTGAAGAGCTCCCGGATTGTTGTCACCGCCGCAGACTACCTTGCTGGGATCAATCAGATTGCAGATACGAGTAAAGTGCTTTTCATTAATAATTTTCCCATAATTCTTATTATTCAGCGGTGTGGAACCAAACTGTTTCCTGATCTGTTTCTGGATCTGTCGGATCAGTTCATCCTTGATTTCTCTGTCGCAGTAAATATAATCAGGTGCTACACAGGTCTGACCACAGTTGAGATATTTTCCAAATACAATTCTTCTGGCTGCAAGTTTCAGGTTGGCACTTTTCTCTACAATGCAGGGGCTTTTACCGCCCAGCTCCAGGGTAACCGGGGTCAGATGTACAGATGCTTTTGCCATTACTTCCCTGCCAACATGCTGGCTTCCTGTAAAGAAAATATAGTCAAAATGTTCATTGAGAAGAGTGTTATTTTCCGCACGTCCGCCGTTTACCACAGCCACATACCGGGGATCAAAACATTCGGTGATAATGGTTTCAATCACCCGGCTGGTGTGAGGAGAGTAGGCACTTGGTTTCAGTACAACTGTATTTCCGGCTGCAATCGCATCGATCAGCGGATCAATGGTGAGCAGGAAAGGATAATTCCATGGGCTCATAACCAGGACAACACCATAAGGAGATGGCTTCTTATAGCTTCTGGAAGCGAACTGGGCAAGGGGAGTCAGTACTGTTTTTTCTTTTGCATAGGAAGGTGTATGGCGGATCATGTAGCTGAGTTCTGAGAGCACAAGTCCCACTTCACACATATAGGATTCAAAGTTACTTTTTCCAAGGTCACGTTTCAGTGCTTCGTTGATCAGTGGTTCATATTTCTGAATACAGGTCTTTAATTTTTTTAAGGCATCCAGCCTTTTTTCTACCGGTAAAGTGGCACCTGTGTAAAAATAGCTGCGTTGTTTCTGAACGATTTCTTTAATTTCTGTTTCTGTCATAATACATTATTTCCTTATATAATATAGATATCAGGTAACTATTGAGAGTCTGCAGGTTCCTGTATTTTGATATTTTTATAAAAAACGCTTTGCAGGATAGAAGAATATTAACAGTTACTTCTCAGCTTCTGAGGTATTTTCCTTGGAAGTCAGAGACATCAGCATGTAATAAAATTTCTCCAGTTCGGAGGCATCCATAAGCCTCGGCACAGGATACAGAGGATTGGCCTCTTTATCTGCATAATGGGCAAGCTTGGGGATATCTGTTTCCTGAATTTCTTTTACAATATTTACGATTCCAAATCGCTCTTTCATCTCTTCAATTGCCCGGATAAAAAGCTCTGCTGCTTCATGGTCCGGCGTATTTTTGTCTGCAAGTCCTGCTGCAATGGCAAGTCTGTGGAGCTTTTTGTCAATGCAGGAGCCATATTCCCGAAGTACCAGCGGCAGCAGAATGGCATTGGCAAGTCCATGGGGAACGTTGTACTGTCCGCCCAGGGAATGAGCCACTGCATGAACATATCCTACATAGGATTTGGTAAAAGCACAGCCTGCATAGAAGGAGGCGTGGAGCATATTTCGTCTTGCCTGAATATTATCGCCATGCTCATAGGCAATGTCTATATTTTCAAAAATCAGTTTTACCGCTTTTAATGCATCCCTGCGTGTATCAATGGTGGTGGAATTGCCGATATATGCTTCCACTGCGTGAGTCAGGGCATCCATACCTGTAGTTGCGGTGATAAATGGGGGCAGGCTTAAGGTAACCTTGGGATCCAGCACTGCATAGCGGGGAATCAGCGGGAAATCGTTGATTGCGTATTTATATCTGGTGTCTGCATCTGTGATCACAGCGGCGAGAGTGGTCTCACTTCCTGTTCCGGCAGTGGTTGGAACTGCCATGAGAAGGGGAAGCTTCTTATGCACCTTCAGGATTCCCTTCATCTGAGCCAGAGACTGATTGGGTTTGACCGCACAGGCACCGACTGCCTTGGCACAGTCCATGCTGGAACCGCCACCGAAACCGATGATGGCATCACAGCCTTCTTTATGGTAAAGCTCCAACGCCTCGCAGACATTGACAGTAGTAGGGTTGGCAACTGTTTTGTCATAAATGGTATAGGGGATACCGGCCTCCTTTAAAGCTTTTTCCAGTCTTCTGGTAAGTCCAAGCTTCATGATACCGCCATCTGTAATGATCAGTACATGAGTGCATTTATGGCGCATGATGATTTCAGGGAGTTCTTTGATGCTTCCTGCGATTTTGGGTTTTCTGTAAGGTAAAAAGGGAATTGCAATGTGAAAAGCTTTCTGAAAAGCCCTGCAATATATTTTTCTGAGAGTGTTCATGGATAATTCCTTTCCTGGGGGCAGCCTGCTACTTTGCAGACTGCCGGACAGCAGTTACTTCAGAAAAAAATATAACAAGGTAAAAAAGAAAAGTCAATATATTTTGATATTCAAAACTATAAACAGGACAGGGCATACTAAAGGGAACTATCCAATCTTTTTCTGCGGTTCAGACTTGGTTTCATACAAATGAAAGAGTTAATCCCTGGCTATGCTGGGGCGAATAGTGTAGTAGTGATGAGTTACCCCAAATTTGTGGAAGCCAGATATTAAAAACAGATAAGAAAAAAGGTCATAAGGGATGCGCAGAAATATGGTTTATATCCATAAAATTTTACGAAACTACGAAAATCAGTTGACAATAAAGTAAGTTTATACTAACCTAAAGTTAGTGAAGTATAACACTGCTATGAAACAGCAGTGCTATATGAAAGAAATTTGCTCCACAGAAAGTGGATATGAGGGAGGAATGAAAAAATGTTTCTGCAGATACAGGGTATTAAGAAGTCTTTTGGTGCAGGGGACAGCCGGGTGGATGTGCTGAAGGGGCTGGATCTTGACATTGAGAGAGGGGAGTTTTGTGTGCTTCTGGGACCGTCCGGTTCCGGTAAGTCCACGCTTCTGAATATTATCGGTGGGATTGACAGTGCGGATGAGGGAAATCTGGTCATAGACGGGGAACGTCTGGCAGATATGTCGGAGAAGAAACTGTCTTTGTACAGACGTAAGCATCTGGGATATATTTTTCAGATGTATAATCTGATCCCAAATCTTACAGTGCGGGAGAATATAGAGGTGGGAGCCTATCTCAGTGATAAGCCGCTGGATGTAGATGAACTGCTCCATACGCTGGGAATCTATGAGCACCAGAGAAAGCTTCCCAACCAGCTTTCCGGCGGTCAGCAGCAGAGGACTGCTATCGGCCGTGCCATTGTAAAGAATCCGGACATTCTTCTCTGCGATGAGCCTACAGGAGCACTGGATTATAAGACCTCCAAGGAAATCCTGAAGCTGATCGAGACGGTAAACCAGAAATACGGCAACACCATCGTCATGGTAACGCATAACGATGCTATCAAAGATATGGCTGACCGGGTGGTGAAGCTCCGTGACGGCATGATCCGTAAAAATTATTTGAATGAACATAAGATTCCGGCAGCAGAGTTGGACTGGTAAGGAGGCATATGGTCAACTACCCATCACCTAAAGGTAATGGGCTTGTAACTGCCCAGTCGTAGTAACGGCTTACGCCTCCGACCTTTTATCCCCAATAGGTATTGCTACCTAAAGTGACGCTACATCATAGGGTGGTTGACAGCGCCCTTTACAGACAAGATATACTCATCTGTAACTGTATCAGGTACTAAACTTCCCATGCTATACAGCAAACATTCTTTTACGGGTAAGATTTTACGCAATACGCGAGTTTTGTATTGCAACCTCATATCTTGTCAATGCACAAAAGAGTGTCTTTGATGAGCAGCACATCTAACGGTTTTCTCTTTAAAAACTGCTACGGTTATTGTAGCATATTGGATAATAATTTACAAGGCTCCTCCCACCGCCTAAAGGCAGTGGGTTTTTGCCTATGACAAAGGAAAGGAGTTATTTATGAAAAATCCTTTACGCAAACGTCTGCCCAGAGAACTGAAGGGGGAACTGGGAAAATATCTGGTGGTCTTTATTTTGATGGTATTGACCATAGGAATGGTTTCCGGATTTCTGGTGGCTGACGGAAGTATGATTGTTGCTTATAATGATGGATTTGACAAATACAATATAGAAAACGGAAATTTCCGTACCAATCAGCAGATATATAAAAGCCAGAAAGAAGAAATCCAGAATCTGGGAATAAAGCTGTATGAAAATTTCTATATTGAAGAACTTCTGGATAATGGAAGTACCATGCGCTTTTTCAAAAACAGGACAGAAATCAATGGAGTATGTCTGATGCAGGGAGAATTTCCCAAAGCAACAGGGGAAATTGCAATTGACCGTATGTATGCAGACAATAATGAACTGAAGGTGGGAGACACCTTGAAGAGCCAGAGCGGTAAGCAGACCTGGAAGATTACAGGGCTTGTGGCTCTGTCTGATTACAGCTGTCTTTTTCAGAATAATAATGATTCCATGTTTGATTCTGTGAAATTCGGAGTTTCTGTGGTAACACCGGAGGAGTTTGATACCCTGGATCAGGATAAGCTCCAGTACAATTATTCCTGGATCTATGACAAACAGCCCAAAACAGAAAAAGAGGAAAAGGACGTTTCAGAAGAACTGATGGAAAATATAGGGGAAATCGTTACCCTGGAAGCTTTTGTACCCAGATATCTGAATCAGGCCATCACCTTTACCGGAGATGATATGGGAAGTGACAAGGCTATGATGATTATATTGTTATACATTGTAATTGTCATTATGGCTTTCGTATTCGGAATTACCATCAGTAATACGATTCGCAGGGAATCAGGGGTGATCGGCACACTCAGAGCTTCCGGCTATACCAGGAGAGAACTGATCCGGCACTATATGGCACTGCCTGTCCTTGTTACACTGGTGGGAGCCCTGGTGGGAAATATTCTGGGATATACAGTATTTAAAAATGTATGTGCAGGAATGTATTATGGCAGCTATAGCCTGCCTACCTATGTGACCGTATGGAGCGCAGAAGCTTTTCTGCTTACAACAGTAGTTCCGGTGATCATTATGCTGGTGGTGAATTATGGAGTTCTCCGACACAAATTGCGTCTTTCCCCGCTGAAATTCCTGCGCAGGGATCTTTCTGGCAGAAAGAAGAAAAAAGCAATTTATTTAAGCCCTGTTATAAAAATCTTTTCCAGATTTCGCCTTCGTGTGATCTTTCAGAATATGAGCAATTATCTGGTACTGTTTATCGGGATTATCTTTGCCAACCTGCTGTTGATGTTTGGATTACTCCTTCCTTCGGCCTTATCTCATTATCAGGTGGAAATCCAGAATAATATGCTGGCAAAATATCAGTATATGCTTCAGGTTCCGGTAAGTGCAGCCAGTGGAAACAAATTTGACAGTCTGTTTTCTATACTGGAATTCTATATGTCTGCGGAAACAAAGAATGAAGATGCAGAAGAGTTTTCAGCATATTCTTTAAATACTCTTCCCGGAAAGTATAAGAGCGAGGAGGTTCTTTTGTATGGAATCGAGCCGGACAGCAGATATGTAAAGGCTGATCTTGATAAAGGAATCTATATTTCCAGTGCTTATGCGGACAAATATGGGATTCATCCCGGAGATACCATTACCCTGAAGGAAAAGTATGAAAAGGAACAGTATTCTTTTAAGGTAACAGGAATTTATGATTATACGGCAGGCCTGTGTGTATTTATGACCAGAACTCAGCTGAACGAAACCTTTGATTTGGGAGAAGATTATTACAGCGGCTATTTTTCTGATACCAGGATTACAGATATCAAAGACAAATATATTGGGTCAGTGGTGGACCTGGATGCACTGACCAAGATTTCCAGACAGTTGGATGTGTCTATGGGAAGTATGATGGGAATGGTAAATGGATTTGCTATTGTGATCTATATGATACTGATCTATCTTCTTTCCAAGATCATTATCGAAAAAAATGCCCAGTCTATTTCAATGGTAAAAATCCTGGGCTATACAAATGGCGAGATCAGCAGGCTGTACATTCTGTCTACTTCAATGGTAGTAGTGTTCTGTCTGCTTGTCAGTCTTCCAATAGAAACAGCGGTTATGAAGGTTCTGTTCAGGGAGATGATGCTGTCAAGCATTTCCGGCTGGATTACGCTCTGGATCGACCCGATGATCTATGTGCAGATGTTTGCAGCAGGAATCATTACATACGGAATCGTGGCCTTGCTGGAATTTCGGAGAGTGAAGAATGTTCCTATGGATGAAGCCTTAAAAAATGTTGAGTAGGACAAAATTTGATAAAAATTTGACATTATCTGGAATTTGTGATACGGTTACACAGGAAACTGTTAGACCAATCAGTTGGAATAGGAGATTATTATGAGAAAAAGAACAACTTCAAGAGCAAAGGAAACTATTAAAGAAGCAACAACAAAGGCTACAGAAGCAGTCAAAGAGACAGTTGAGAAAACAACTGTAAAGGCTTCAGCAGTAATTGAAGAAGCAAAAGACGCTGCAGCCGATATTGCGAAGGCTCCGGTTGTAGAAGAAGCAAAAGAAACTGTAAAGAAGGCAGTGAAAGAAGTGGCTAAAAATATCGACATCAAAAAATTCGCAGAAACAACTATCGAATTACCTGGTTTTGCAGTTACAATGAGCTCCATCGAGGAAGCAATCAAAAAAGACATCAAAGACAAAGGCATCGAAGGAAAAGAAATCAGCGTTTATGTAAATGTTGAGCAGAAAGCCGCTTACTACACAGTAGACGGACAGGGCTCTGACGATTACAGAATCGACCTGAATACATTATAATCTGTAAGCATTTTTTATAAACCGAAAATGGATGTCTGCAGGGATTCGGAAAGAAAATCTGCAGACATAAAAACAGCAGGATTGTTCATAGAATGAACAGACCTGCTGTTTTGCTTATTTATGATAGAACCACACTGCGGCGGATATGGATGATATCTCAGGAAGCTTTCTGCTCAAACAGATCCTCCCTTGTAATATTCTGTGCCCATTTCCCCTGGCGGTAATGATGGAATACCCATGGCCATTTCACAAACTCATCTGTACAGAGCAGGAAGTAGACCCACAATACCGGAAGCTTCAGGACAAAGGCCGCAAAAAATCCCAGAGGTACCGCATATACCCACATATCAATGGTATCGCAGATCAGTCCGAACTTTGTATCACCGCCTGCGCGGAATACCCCGGCGATCAGGGCTGTGTTTACCGCAGAACCCATAATATAATAGGTATTGATAAGCAGCATGTACTTCAGATAATGCATTGCGCCGTCACTTAAGGATGCAAATCTCAGAACCAGAGGAGTGATGGCAAATACGATCACACCGCCAATGGCACCGGCTATAATGGTCATCTTCAGCATTCTGGAGGCATACACCTTCGATTTCTCCAGATCCCCTTTTCCCATAACATTTCCAAGAAGAATCGTTCCCGCACTGGCAATTGCAAAGCAGAACACAGAACCGATATTGCGGACAACCGTAACCAGAGAGTTGGCTGCGACGGCATCTGTTCCGAGGTGTCCCAGGATTACAGAGTACATGGAGAAAGCAACACTCCAGGAAACGTCATTTCCAAGAGCGGGAAGTGACAGCCGGATGAAGTCGCCAAACAGCACCTTACTGCGGATAAACATAAAGGTCAGGTTCAATTTAACATCTTTGCTCAGGAAAGAAACAATCACGCATGCTGCCAGTTCGATCAGTCTGGAAACAGCAGTTGCAATGGCAACACCTGTAGCTCCCAGCTTCGGTGCGCCGAAAAGCCCGAAGATAAAAGTGGCATTCAGGATAATATTCAGTATAAAAGCCAGCATATTCAATGCCATACTGATCGTTACGCGTCCGATGCTGCGCAAAATCGCCAGATAAACCTCTGTAATTCCCCAGCAGAGATATGTAATTCCCATAATCCTCAGATAAGAAGAACCGATAGAGATCAGTTCCTGATCAGAAGTAAAAATCTTCATCATAAGCTGAGGAGCGGTAAATGCGATCAGTGCTACGATTCCCGAGATTATGATAGAAAAGCGGAGGGCAATTCCCTCGATCGCATGAATAGCCTGCATATTATTTTTTCCGAAATACTGCGCACACAGAAGAGAGGCACCTGTGCCAAGTCCATAATATACCATAAACAGGATATTGGAGTAATTGGCAGCCAGAGACACCGCAGAAATCGCAGACTGTCCCACATAATTAAGCATAATTACATCTGCGGAGTTAACCGCTGCGCTGAGCAGATTCTGGATAATGATCGGAATCGTCAGTTTAAGCATCTGCCGGTAAAAATTATCCTTACCGGCCGATAATGTGTTTATCATATTTACCCCCGTAATAAGTATTTGCCTGATCAGGCAGTTTTATTAGTCTGTTTTCAGCATAACCCTTCCGGCAGAAAAACGCTATCGGTATTTTGACTGATTTCTACGTTATTTTGACTTTTGAATCCTTAAACAAATCAACTTTGCTTATAATACCTTGCACAAAAGAAGTCGGACTGATATAATTCGTATGTATTTTGAGAGGAATACATACTGTGACTGATAAAAAATATAATGGGAGAAGTTTATGGCGACATTACAGCAATTAGATATGAATATTTTACTGTGGATCCAGGAACATTTAAGGGTGGATGCCCTGACTCCGTTCTGGAGAGCAGTCACCTTCCTCGGAAACGGAGGATGGTTCTGGATCGTATTATGTGTGCTTCTGATCTGTTTCGGGAAAACACGCAAAACAGGAGTGACAGCGGCACTCTCGCTGCTGTCAGGGTTTCTGATCACAAATCTGCTGATAAAAAATGCAGTAGCCCGTCCAAGACCTTTTGATACTTATACACAGATCATTCCGCTGATCACCAGACCGAAAGACTATTCATTTCCATCCGGTCATACCTGCGCTTCCTTTGCCGTTGCACTGGTCTGTCTGCGGATGCTGCCCGGGAAATGGGGGATTTTACCTGTTGTTCTGGCCGGAATGATTGCTTTTTCCAGACTCTATCTGGGCGTACATTATCCGGGGGATGTTCTGGCAGGATTTCTGGTGGCATTGCTCACAAGTACAGTGGCATGCAGGCTGATGCGGAGAACATTTTCACCTCAGAAAAGCTGACCGGTTCAGAAGAAAACTTCCGGGGGGAAATACAAAAAAGATATGCAAAAATCAGCAGAAAAATATTCGAATGTAAAGTGTAAAGGATAATCTTGTAATGAACAAAAATGAAATCTATATAAAGAGCGGAACCAATTACAAAGAAATGACAAAGGAACTGCTGGCACAGTGCGGCCTGGCGTCTGTAATTTCAGATAAAAAGATGCAGATTGGTATCAAGCCTAATCTTGTATCACCTTCCGAGGCTTCATGGGGAGCTACCACACATCCGGAAATTGTGGCGGGAATTATTGAGTATCTGCAGGAAAACGGATATGGAAATATTGCCATTCTGGAAGGCTCCTGGGTGGGAGATAAGACTACAGAAGCATACGAAGTGTGCGGATATCGTGAACTAACGGAAAAATATCAGGTGCCTTTTTGGGATATGCAGAAAGACAAGGGGCTTGAAAGAGATTGCAGGGGGATGAAACTGAATGTCTGTGAACGTGCGGCAAATATCGATTTTCTGATCAATGTTCCGGTATTGAAAGGCCATTGTCAGACAAAGATCACATGTGCATTGAAAAATATGAAAGGACTGATCCCCAATACAGAGAAGCGTCATTTTCATGCGATGGGACTGCATGAACCGATTGCACATCTGAATGCGGGGCTCCATCAGGATTTTGTCGTGGTTGATAACATTTGCGGGGATCTGGATTTCGAGGATGGCGGAAATCCGGTAGTGATGAACCGTATCTGGGCGGGGACGGATCCGGTACTGATCGATTCTTATGTATGTCAGATCATGCATTATACAACGAAAGATGTACCGTATATTGAACTGGCAGAGAAGCTTGGGGTTGGAAGTACTGATCTGAAAAATTCCCACATCGTATACTGTGAGGAAAATGCCCGCAAAGAACTTCCGAAATCAAGAAAAGTGGTAGAACTTCAGGATGCAGTAGAAGAAGTAGAATCCTGCAGTGCCTGCTATGGTTATCTCATCCCGGCTCTGGAAATGCTTAAAAATGACGGCCTTTTCGAGAAACTGGACACGAAAATCTGCATCGGCCAGGGATACCGCGGAAAAACAGGAAAACTGGGTGTAGGTGCATGCACCTGTAAATTTGAACATAACGTAAAGGGATGTCCTCCAACAGAGAATCAGATTTATGATTTCCTGAAGCAGTATATTCTGGGAGGAAATAAATAATATGATATCAGGATCCCAGGTTCAAAAAGTCATTCGTGCCTGCATGATAAGACTTTTGAATCTGGAACCCTGTTTGATTTTACAATGCCATCTTTATCATCTGTATAATTTTATCCTGCTCAAATTTACTGCTGTCAAATGCCAGATGATACTGGGAAATATCTTTCCATTTCTTATCTGTAAAGTACTCATAATAAGTACGCCGTTCTTTATCCACTTTCTTAACCAGCTTCTGTGCACTTTTTTCTTCCCGTCCCGTACGCTCGATGACAGTCTGTACACGATACTCAAATGGTGCATGGATAAATACGCTCAGGCATTTATTGTCGAGGATGTGATTGGCGCATCGGCCAACGATCACACAATCTTCTTTCTCAGCAGCATCCAGAATAATCTTTCGCTGAAGATCAAAGAGCACATCATTCATGGGAACAAAGTGAAAATCGCTGTCCATCTGAAGTTCATGGTCAATGGGAAAACGCCACTGGCTGCCACGTTTCTCATCAACCTTGGCAAGCAGATCAAAAGGAATATTCTCTTTCTGAGCTGCAATATCGATCAGCTCTTTGTCATAAAAAGCAAATCCAAGCTCTTCTGCCAGAGCTTTACCGATCAGGCGGCCATTACTGCCGAGCATCCTGTTTATTGTAATCACGCGTTTACTCATAATCAAACCCTCCTTTATGACATCTCTGTTATTGAACGATATAGATTCAGGCGGATATTCGCAAATTGTACCTGTTATCTGCAATTAACAGTGATAAGTCTTTTATTTGTGAACATTATAACATTGATACTTGAAAAAATCCAGTAAAATATATAAAAAACCAAATATATTACGAAAATATTTAGGTACAGTGCACAAAAACGATTCGCAATGAAACAAATGATACAGTTAATCCGATAATATTTTGAAAAGTGTTTTTTTGGATAGTTTTATCAATAGACACTTTTGGCTGTCATATGCTAGAATTAGAGTAATATTTACAGCAAGCAGCAAAGCGGATGATATTGTCCGCCTGACCAGGATTACTGCCGAGACATACAAGCCAAAATTCTATTGCCGCAGGCAATCTGGAATGAATTTTGGCTACGTTACTGAGAACGGAGTGAACAGTAACAAAAATTTATTTATGAAATAGAGGATATTTATAGATTTTTTCTTTAAGCTATGGTATTATATTAAATTGGCTGTCTGACGACAGATCCGAGTCAAAATATTACAAGAGATATGAAAAGTATGTAAGAAAGGGATACGATACATAATGCTGAAAATCAAAAGCTATGTAAAGGTAAACAGTCTGGCGGAAGCTTATGAACTGAACCAGAAGAAAACAGCCCGTATTCTTGGGGGAATGGTCTGGATGAAAATGGGCAACAGAGCAATATCCACAGCGATTGATCTTTCCGGTCTGGGGCTGGATGCGATTTCGGAGAATGATGACGAATTTGTCATCGGATGTATGACTCCGCTTCATGACCTGGAGACAAATGAAGCTCTGAATACCTACACACATGGAGCTATGAAAGAAAGCCTTTGCCACATTGTAGGCGTACAGTTCAGAAACTGTGCCACTGTGGGAGGAAGCATTTATGGAAGATATGGTTTCTCAGATGTTCTGACCATGTTCCTGGGAATGGATACATGGGTAGAATTATATGATGCAGGCCGTATTCCACTGACTGAATTTGTAAATATGAAGAAGGACAATGACATCCTTGTAAATATCATCGTGCGAAAAGAGCCACTTCTTACCTGTTACTTAAGTCAGAGAAACATAAAAACAGATTTCCCGGTGCTGACCTGTGCAGCTTCTGTGATCGGAAATGAGGCAAGGACTGTGATAGGTGCCAGACCTGCACGTGCCATGATCGTGGAAGATAAGAAGCAGATCCTGAAGAATTTCCGGAACATGACAAAAAAGCAGAAGGAAGAGGCGATCGAAGCCTTTGCAGAATATGCGGCAGAGAACGTTCCTACTGCAGGCAATATGCGAGGATCAAAGGAATACAGAACCCTTCTTGTAAAAGTATTGACAAGAAGAGCCTGGGAAGCAGTAGGAGGGATGAAAAATGAATATTAATTTCTGGCTTAACGGAGTGAACCGCCACGCAGAGATCTCCCCGGATACACTGCTGATCGATTTCTTAAGAAAACAGGGCTGTTTCAGCGTGAAAAGAGGCTGCGAAACTGCGAACTGTGGTCTTTGCACAGTTCTTATGGACGGTCGTCCGGTGCTTTCCTGCAGTACACTTGCAGCACGCATTGAGGGAAAGAAAATCGTTACCTTGGAAGGAATGCAGAGAGAAGCGCAGGAGTTTGGAAGCTTTCTGGCGAATGAAGGTGCGGAACAGTGCGGTTTCTGCAATCCGGGATTTATCATGAATGTATTTGCGATGCTCAACGAGATCAAAGATCCCACAGAGGAGCAGATCAAAGAATATCTTGCGGGAAATCTGTGCAGATGTTCCGGTTTTGTTTCCCAGACAAGGAGTATCCTGAAGTTCCTGAAATATAAGAAAGCACAGGAGGAAGCATAAAGATGAAATATGTAAATCAACCTGTACGTAAAACAGATGCAATGTCACTGGTAACCGGAAAGCCTGTCTATACAGATGATCTGGCACCAAGGGACTGCCTGATCGTGAAGATACTGAGAAGTCCCCACGCCAACGCCTGGGTGGAAGATATTAAAACAGGTACTGCCGAGAAGGTGGCCGGAATTGCATGTGTCCTTACCTATAAAGATGTGCCTCAGAAACGTTTTACCCTTGCCGGCCAGACTGCACCGGAGATGAGTCCGGATGACAGATTGATCCTTGACCGTCATGTACGTTTTGTGGGAGATGCAGTTGCCATTGTTGCGGGTGAGACAGAAGAGGCGGTAGATAAAGCATTGAAGAGAATCCGCGTAGATTACCGCGTGGAGACACCGGTTCTGGATATCCACAAGGCAAAAGATAATCCGATCCTGGTCCATCCGGAGGATGACTGGAAGCTGAAAATTCCTCTTGGCGGAGACAACAAAAGAAACTTATGTGCATCTGCAGTGGAAGAACATGGAAATGTAGATGAAGTTCTGGCAAAGTGTAAATATACTGTAGAGCGCACTTATCATACAAGAGCAAACCAGCAGACTATGATGGAGACTTTCCGCACAGCCTGCTATATGGATCATTTCGGCAGACTGATCGTTCTGTCCTCAACACAGATCCCATTCCATGTGCGAAGGATCGTTGGAAGGGCACTGGACATTCCTGCTTCCAAAGTACGTGTGATCAAGCCAAGGATCGGTGGCGGCTTTGGTGCAAAGCAGACCTCTGTCAGTGAGATCTATCCGGCGATCGTGACCTGGAAAACAGGCCGCCCGTCCAAGATGATCTTCTCCAGATATGAGTCCATGATCTGCTCTTCACCGCGCCATGAGATGGAGATCACAGTACGCGCAGGTGCAGATGAAAATGGTATCATCAAGGCAATTGATCTTTATACTTTGTCCAACACTGGGGCATACGGAGAACACAGTTCTACAACAGTAGGACTCAGCGGTCATAAATCAATCGCTCTTTACAGACATACAGAAGCCTACAGGTTTGCTTTTGATGTTGTCTATACAAATGTGCAGGCTGCAGGTGCCTATCGTGGTTATGGTGCAACCCAGGGTATTTTTGCAGTGGAATCTGCAGTAAATGAGCTGGCACATAAGATGGGAATGGATCCTGTTAAGGTAAAAGAAATGAATATGCCTGTAGAGGGCGGTCCTCTTCCGGGATATCCGGATGTTCCTTATGCACAGAGCTGTTCCATGGACCGCTGTATGGCGCGCGCCAAAGAGATGATGGACTGGGATTCCAAATATCCATGCAGGGATATGGGAAATGGAAAGGTCCGCGGAGTCGGTGTTGCCATGGCTATGCAGGGATCCTCTATTGCAGGAGTTGACGTAGGCGGCGCAGATATTAAGCTGAATGAAGATGGTTCTTATACACTGGCACTTGGATGTACGGATATGGGAACAGGCTGTGATACCGTTATGGCGCAGATTGCGGCTGACTGTCTGAATACGCCTATGGATAACATAGTAGTATTCAGTGTGGATACGGATATTTCTCCTTATGATTCCGGTTCCTATGCTTCCGCCACAACCTATACCACCGGTGTAGCGGTTATGAAGGCCTGTGAGGAGCTGAAGAAAAAAATCTGTAAGCTTGGCGCAGAGATGATGGAAGTAGATGAGGGAAAAGTTGATTTTGACGGATCCTGTGTATTCTATGATGAGACACTTGAGATAAGCGATGGGGCAGACGGAAATGCAGCAGGTCATATGACAGATGCAGAAGAGGGCTATAGTGTTGATATGGATGTCATCAGTTCTGAAAATGCCCAGAAGAAAGTTTCATTGGAAGATATCGCATTAAAGAGCACTTTCTTTAACAATATCGAGCTTCAGGTTGTGAAACAGCATTCTTCACCGATCTCGCCGCCACCGTTTATGGTAGGTATGGCAGAAGTAGAGGTGGATACAGAGACAGGCAGTGTGGATGTTCTGGATTATGTGGCGGTTGTTGACTGCGGTACACCGATCAATCCGAATCTTGCACGTGTACAGACGGAGGGCGGTATTGCACAGGGAATTGGCATGGCTCTCTGGGAAGATGTACAATATACAGATAAAGGTAAGATCCGCAACAACTCTTTTATGCAGTATAAGATCCCAACCAGACAGGATATCGGAAATATCCGCGTGGATTTCGAGTGCAGTTACGAAAAGAGCGGTCCTTTTGGTGCCAAATCCATCGGTGAGCTTGTAATTGATACTCCATGTCCGGCACTGGCTGAGGCAATTTATAATGCAACAGGTGTGCGTCTGACAGAGCTTCCGATGACTCCTGAGAAGATTGCCATGGAGATTTTGAAAAACCGCGAATCCATCCGGTCAGGGACAAAGGTGGAAGAATGAGAGAATTATGCCTTGCCTGTGCAGGTTTTGCCCTGGAGTTTATAGTTTTTTATGCAGCAGGCATTGTTCTGGTCCGGATATTGAAAGTAAAAGGGGATTGTTCCCTGACTTTCATACTGGGATATCTGGTTTACTTTGCAGTGTTTGAACTGGTGATCGTACCGATGACACTGAAATGGGTATCCCTGACAGCTGCGGCTTATATATGGGCAGGAATCATGTCTCTGGTTATCTGCGCAGCTGTGATCTGCACAATAAAAAAACAACGGAGAATACGTGCCGGACAGACGGAAGCATGTAGTGGGATTTTTGGAAGCATTTCTGAAATATGGAAAAATCACTCTGTGATGATTATCCTTGCAGGTGCCGTAGTATTGCTGCAGTGTCTGATTGTGATCTTTTACGAGGATACAACAGTAGATGCGGCGTATTATGTAGGTACAGTGAGTACTTCTGTATACACAGATACTCTTGGCAGATATAATCCCTTTAACGGAGCGATCCAGAAGGCATTTCAGGCCAGATATGTTTTTTCCGCATATCCGATGCATAATGCAGTGTGGTGCAGACTTATGGGAATCCATCCCATTGTGCAGGCAAAGCAGGTAATGTCATGTATGAATGTAGTGACTGCCAATCAGATCATTTATCAGATCGGTAAGAGACTGTTTGACGGAAACAGGAAGAAAGCAGATCTGATGCTTGTCTTTGTCTGTGTTTTACAGCTGTTTTGCGGTACGATTTATTCCTCCGGAACTTTTTTCTTTACCAGAAGCTACGAGGGAAAAGCCATCCTTGCCAACATTGCCATCCCTGCAGTTCTCATGTGTGCCGTCTGGTATCTGCAGGAGAAAAACAGCAGGAATGTCTGGATCATATTGTTTGTCACAGCGGTCAGTGCGCTGACATTTTCCGGTTCTGCTATCATCTTTCCGATCGTGATCGCAGCGGGAATGGCTCCGGCGGCAGTTATGAATAAGAGATTTTCGGGGCTGGTATATTGTGCAGTGTGTATGCTTCCGTCGGCATTATATGCAGCTGTATTTTTTGCATGCAGAATCGGTCTGCTGACGCTGGCTGCATCATAATACAGAAAGGAGAAAAAAATGGCAGGTGTAACAATTCAGGAACTGGGACTGCGCTTTGTTGATGCATGTATGAGGCTGTACTGGGGTTCCTGCTGGTATCCTCTTCTGTTTGCTGTAGGACTGATCTGCACACTGGTCCTGGGGAGAAAAAGAAAGTCCGGGATATTTGTCGGCTATACAGTATTTCTGCTGCTGACAGTATATAATCCGCTGGTTGTAAAATATCTTATCGCAAAGGTGAAGTTTGAGAATGAATATTACCGGTTTATCTGGATTCTTCCTGTGATCCCGGCGGTTGCCTACTATGGAGTCAGACTTGTGACCGCTTTTAGAAAGACCTGGATAAAAGTTCTTATGGCTGCAGCTGTGCTGACAGGTTTTGTGATCCTGGGAAATCCGCTGGACGGGGTAGTGACCAATTTTGCAATGGCAGAGAATATTTATAAGGTGCCCAATGATCTGCGTGCAGTCTGCGACGTGATCCACCAGAACCAGGAGAATGATTTTCCAAGGGTTGTTTTTGACGGCAGTCTTAACAGCATTGTGCGACAGTATGATGCGGGGATCGCCACTGTAATAAGCAGAAATGCAAGTATCTACAGATCAGGCAGTACAGTGGCGGGAAACTATGATGAGAACAGCAGTTTCTATAAAAGACAGAAAGCATTGCTAGATGTGATCGATTATCATATCTATGAAGATAAAGAAGGGTTTCAGGCTGCGTTGAAGAAATCAAAGACAGATTTCGTAGTAACACAGATCGGGCTGGTTGACCATGATTTTCTGACAGAGTGTGGTTGTGAACTGATCGCACAGACGGAATCCTGCTACATTTACAGATTTGATTATAGCAAGCCTCGTAAATAATGCATATTGATCCGGCTCATCAGAGCGTGAAATTCTGCCAAGCTGTTTCAAATGCATTAATTAAGAAGCGTGCTATGATCGAAATATCATATATCTTACAAGAGAAGGAGAAAAGAAATGAAAAGTAACATAAAAAGACTTTCACTCTGCCTTTCAGCACTGATGCTGCTGATACTGGCAAGTCCGCTGACTGTACTTGCAGCAGAGGAAGAGGTGGCTGCATCTGCGAAATTTTACGGCACATTCTGGTCGTTGGTTCCGCCGCTTGTTGCCATTGCACTGGCACTGATCACCAAAGAAGTATACAGTTCACTGTTTGTAGGAATACTGGTTGGTGCACTGTTCTACTCTAATTTTAATTTCGAAGGAACAATCCTTCATATTTTTGAAGGCGGAATGATCAGCGTTCTGACAGATTCTTATAATATGGGTATCCTGATCTTCCTTGTTATTCTGGGAACCATGGTATGCCTGATGAACAGGGCAGGCGGTTCCGCAGCATTCGGACGCTGGGCCGGTAAGAGGATTAAAAGCAGAGTTGGTGCGGAACTCTCAACCATCATTCTTGGTATACTGATCTTTATTGACGATTATTTTAACTGTCTGACAGTAGGAAGCGTTATGCGTCCTGTGACAGATAAGCACAATGTGTCCCGCGCAAAGCTGGCGTACCTGATCGATGCCACAGCAGCACCGGTATGTATCATTGCACCGATTTCTTCATGGGCTGCGGCAGTCAGCGGATTTGTAGAAGGAGAGGATGGAATTACCCTGTTTGTACATGCAATTCCCTATAACTTCTACGCACTGCTTACGATCTTCATGATGGTGGCAATGGTTCTTATGAAAGTAGAATTCGGAACAATGGGAGTTCATGAGACAAATGCTTTAAAAGGTGATATCTACACAACACCTGCACGTCCTTATGCAAACGCGGCTGAAGATGAGAAAAGTAATCCGCGTGGCAAGGTGATCGATCTTCTGATCCCGATTGTAAGCCTTGTAATATGCTGCGTAATCGGTATGATCTATACAGGTGGTTTCTTTAGCGGAACTGATTTTGTAACTGCATTTTCACAGAGTGATGCATCTGTGGGACTGGTGCTTGGAAGCTTCTTCGGACTGGTTATCACGATTGTTTTATATCTGATACGTCGTGTTATGAATTTCAGAGACTGTATGGCGTGTATTCCGGACGGATTCAAGGCAATGGTACCTGCAATCCTGATCCTTACTTTTGCCTGGACATTGAAGGCCATGACAGACAGCCTTGGTGCATCTGTATTTGTATCTGCAATTGTTAAAAGCTCTGCAGGCGGGCTGATGAATTTCCTTCCTGCAATTATCTTTGTGATCGGGGCTGTTATCGCATTTGCGACAGGTACTTCATGGGGAACCTTTGGTATCCTGATCCCGATTGTTGTTAATGTATTCTCAGGAACAAATCATGAACTGATGATCATCTCTATTTCTGCATGTATGGCAGGTGCTGTATGTGGAGATCACTGTTCACCGATTTCCGATACAACCATCATGGCATCAGCAGGTGCACAGTGTGAACATGTAAATCATGTCAGCACACAGCTTCCCTATGCAATGGTTGCAGCAGCAGTATCTTTCCTGACTTATATTATCGCAGGATTTGTACAGACAGCATGGATCGCACTTCCGGCAGGAATCATTCTTATGGCGATCACCCTGGTGATCATCCGATTAAAATTCGACGATCTGAAAATGTAAATAAAACCGGGCAGTCAGCACAATGCATGACTGCCCATAATTTTTGACTTGTAACAAAATAATGCATCTTTTGTAACAAAATAAAAAACTTTACTTTTTTCGGTAATTATGATAATATAGACCTTGTATTAAATAAATTATATAAATCCTTTGAAAATCAGATTTTCAAGATACGCGCCTGTAGCTCAGTGGATAGAGCAGTGGTTTCCGGTACCCATGAAAAACCGACTTAGAGCCTTATAAAACAAGCACTTCTTAAAAACTTCACCCTTATTTCACCCTTATTAAATCGAAAAGAGGTAGTTAAAAAATGGCAAGAGTAAGAAAAGTAGAGCTTACATCAGAAGAAATTAAGGCACAAATTACATCTATAGAAGAACAAATTACTAAGCTTACAGAAGATATCAAAGGCTTGAGAGTGCAGAAAAAGAATCTTTCTAAAGATCTTGTTGCAGCAGAGAAGAAAGAAGCAGCCGTAAAAGAAGAACAGTCTATGAAAGATCTTGCCAAATTACTTCGAGAAAAAGGACTTTCTGTAGAAGACGTTCGGAATATGCTTGATAAAGAATCAAAGTAAAAAAAATGGGTAGCCAAGTATAATGCTTGACTACCCATAAATTATAGTACATTGTCTTTTGTATATCTGACTTCCAGAGATTCAATATCTGGAAGTAATTTCTCATGATAAATATCATTTCCACCAGCCTTTTCATAAAGCTTTCCCATCTCTAGGAATGTCTTTAATCCATCCGGTGTGATGTACCCTTGTGCCATAAAGTCTCTATGCATTCTCCAGAGAGAACTTCTAAATGATGCTACAGTACACTCATCTTGATTAGTTATAAAGTTCTGCATCAAAGTTGTAAGATCAGTAAGCTGTGTACTTAGAGTATTTTGATTTGTTCTCAGATCATCTCTGATATTAATGGACTGATCATGATAATTATGCTGAGACTGCTCAAAATCAGCAATTTTCTGTTCCATGTCAGACAACTTCTTCTCTAAAGCTTTCTTCTGTAGAGATGCTTTTGTTTCGAGACCAAGAACATCAAGAAGTTTCTCCCATCCAGCTTTTAAAGCTATAACAAGCATTGCACAAAGAAGTAAAGATATGATCACATTGATCTCACCAAACTCATGGATTTTCTGTATCTGTTCAATACCCATGACGTACCTCCTTATGCCTTAATGATATATTTGGCTGATACATAGCCAACATATTCTTTTTTAGTGATTGATACTTTGTACCATCTGTCACCTTTAGTATCTTTTGTAACTCCGAGGACATTAATAAGATTGTCTTTATTTAACATCGGATACTCTGGAAGTAACGGATGTTCAGTACCGGGTTTTTTGCGAACATTCAATTTACTTGCAGTTACTTTTCCTACAAATGGATATTTTTTTGTAGTTGTTGCAGCAGGAGTATTAGGATTTTTAATGTTAGATTTTTCTACATACCCTATATATTTTGCAGCGATACGAACCTGATATCTTGTACCAGATTCACCGATGATATCCACAAGATTACCTGCATTAAGTTTAGGATATGTACTTAACTTAGAAGCTCCTGTAGCGCCTGAGAATACATCTGTTCCATTAGCTGTACAAGAACCTACCCATGCAGTATAAGATGGCTGTACAGGTGCAGTAGATGTTAAAATAGATGTGACAATAGAATAGTCTGGACGACAGAATTTAGTGCCTGGAAGATTAGAATTGTAATAAGATTTAGCAAAAACTCCTCCACCATTTGGAACAACAGTAGAGCCAGCTGAAGTGTTACCTTCAATAGTATAAAATTTATCTCCTTCGACTTTTGTTACTAATCCAGTATGAGCGAATGTGCCATTACGATAGAAGATTACAATGTCTCCTCGCTGTGGATTTGCATACTTTGTGAAGAGATTTCCAAGAGTAGGGCAGTATACATAAGGCCAATGTTTAAGGAGTTTTTTAGCTACATCAAGACCGAATGTTTTCATCATGCACCAACTCACAAACGCTGCACACCAAGCCTGTGCCTGATACTGAGGATATACGTCTCTCCAGTATTTAGTGTAGTTATTGTAACCTGCATTTGCAGTTTTATCATCAAGCTGAGAATTAGATTTCTTCTCTAAATATCCAACCTCATTTTCAGCGCAAGCAATAAGAGCATCAATAGCTTTATCTTTATTCATAGTATCACTTCCTTGTGTAGTTGTTGGTTTGAGAGAATTTGTAGAAGTAGTAGAAGATTTAGAATAGTCTTTATAGAATACACTTCGATCAGTTTTTGTTGGAATTCCAGGAATGGTTGCCTTACTAGAATATTGCCATCCAATAACACCAGTAGAAGCAGGAACTCTTAATCTTTCCTGTAATTCACCGGTATCATTATTAGGATATCGGGCAACCCAACAATCATACTTTTTAGCACCTTCTGGTAACTGGTTCTGATACCAAGAATAGCCGCAATAAATACCAAATTTATATCCAGCTTTGACAATAATAGCTCTAAACGCTTCGATCATTTTCATCATTAAATTGTCAGATAAATTCTCCTGACATTTATCTTCTATATCAAGAAACACTGGATAATCCAGTTTTCTTTTATTCAATGTTTTAATAACTACATTTGCTTCATTTTTAATCTGAGCAATAGTAGTAGCATAGCTGTATTTATAGACTCCAACAGGAATTTTATTCTCAATACAGCCTTTATAATTAGGTTCGAATGTGCTATCAATAATATTTCCTTTTTCTGTGATTCGTAGGATAGCGAAGCCCATTCCATAATTAGCAACGGTTTTCCAGTCGATTTTTCCATTCCATCTGGAAACATCAATTCCTTTAATTTCTGCCATAATATCAAGCCTCCTTTTAGTCAATAAAAAAGAGAGGCTTTTAATCCTCTCTTTCAAGTTCTTTCAACATATTAAGTTCTGATTCAGAAATAATCTCAAGCGCCCATTCATCTGGCACATAGTTTTTCATTCGCTTACTCATATTATTTTTTCTATAATATTTATTCCAGAAATACAGATTCCCAAGAGCACGAGCTTTATGCATAACACATATATAAGTAGCTTTTGAGTCAGGAGTACCATTCACTTGATAATCATAACCAGAACAATTAGAACATCCTGCAGCTATAGGGCAATAGAAACATTCATCTGTACTCTGTGTCCTTCTATCTATTTTTGCCATACAATTAATTCTGCATTTATAACATTCTGTGCATCCTATACCATTATCTACATCACCAATAGAGTACGGTTCTTGCTCTCCATTAAGAGAAGATTCCATATATCTGATACATGGAAATATGCGACCTTGAGGATCGCAAGCAATCATTGAATTACCAACGCCTCCACACCAACTTTGTAAATCATCAGGATCTTTAGGCTGAAAGAAGTCTTCATTATAAAGGGAACAGAAGAAATCACGTTCAAAATCAAAATTCTGTTCCAAGAAATAATCAGATATGCGTTTCATTTGATCGTAAAGAACAGTTGCATGTACAGGTGTCCAACCCTTTTCATATACACAATTGGCATTGATTTCATCATATCCAAGATCGACCATATGCTTAATAGCATCGTATAGAAAGCTGATATTGCCCGGAGCAATTGTGATCTTGCTTCCCATATGATTTCCACGTTTCATCCAATCTGACGCAGCATCGACAGCTATGTCATAACTTGGACCACCATCTGGAAAAACTCGACAGGAATCATGTAATTCTTTATTCCCATCAATAGTAACTGAGAAAGATAATCTATTGGCCCACTTACGAAGAAATGCTTGTACTTTTTCGTCCCTGTATAAAACACCATTTGAACAAATAGAGAACATAGTTTTCATGGCCCAAGGATGATCCAACTCTATGAGTTTATCCATAATATAAGTACAGATTTGATCTATAAGCTCTATCTCAAGAAAAGGTTCTCCTCCAATGAAATCTACAACCAATCCAGGAGATTTCTCTGGATTGATATAAGATTTAAAACCTTTTTCACCTGATACAACTAAATCAAAGAATTTCTTAGCTGTTTCAAACGACATTCGATTTTTTCCTTTGTGTCCTTGGTAACAATATAGACACGCAAGGTTGCAATCATCAGTTACTTGAAAAGTGATACTCTGTGTTAATATTCTTTGTCCGTCATCGGTTTTTACCTTCTTAGATGGATAAAGTCTAGCTATCTGATCCGAATATTGTTCTGTTCTTTTCATGCTATTCCCTCTAATTCTGGAATCTCACAATTACATTTAATAGTAATAGTCATTTCATCAGAATTATTTGGAATAATCCAACTATACTGATGACCTTCGAGGTATTCTGGGATGTATTCCTTTGCCATCTCATTTGCAAGAGCAGCATACTTTCTCTGTAATTCTGCACCACGTTTATTGTAAGACATAAGAGTATCTCCATTGATGAGTTCTAAATCGCTTGGATGTGATTCAATAACTCTCTGTACAATGTCTTTTACGAAGTTTAATTCAAAATTAACTCTTTCAAGCTCTGTAGCTTTTTCTTTATCAACCTTTACGATTATTTTTCTCATATCCTTATATTCCTTTCATTCTTAATTATTTATCAGAAGCTGTTTCCGTTTTTTCTTTAGTTTCTTCTTTAGTTTTTTCTGTTGTTGTTTCAGTGGTCTCAGTAGGAGCTATGGTTTTATCTGTAGCTAATGAGATATTAATAACACTTCTTTCATTGGAGATTTCTTCTGAAATACTTTCAATTTTCATTCCAGTATAATCTTTCTGGGTATTCCCATAAATAATTTTAAAACCTGTTCTATTTTCATCAGTAATCATATCCTTAATAGTGTTTAAAGATTTATCAGAATTGAAGATAGAAATAGTAGCCACGATATTTCTATTCATATCATTTCCCAACCCATCTTTATATCCTTCATATGAATATGTATCGTTAGCACGAGTAATAATTAGTTCTTGTCCATCTTTTAAAATAAGTTTCATAACAATTCCTCCTGTAATTTAAACATGGACCAAAGCATTACACTTTGATCCATGATCCGTTTTGTTTTACAAATATTTTTCCTGATTTACGGGTGATTCGACAGAAACCATTTCCGGTATGGCCTGTTTCATTTGTTCCATCAGGTGATTTAAATGATTGATTTCCTGCTATAGTTTGCGCATTGGTAAGGTAGTAAGAAGAATTTACATAATTACCACTTGGATAATTAGCAGCAGTAGCTGAAGTGTAAACATATCCTGAACCTCCGCCATTATAGCCTTGGTAGTTAGTGCTATCACTATAATCAGAACATGCACCACCGCCATACCATCCACCTCCGCCACCGCCGGAACCATAATTATAATTAGTTCCAGAAGTTGTTGCAGAACCACCTTGACCAAACGAACCATTTGTACCTGCAGCAGTTTGTGTAGCTCCATATCCAGAAGCAGAAGAACCACCAGTAGTTCCACCGCCATATTTTGTTGTAAGCGAATTTTCTGATGATGAACCTCCACCGCCACCAGCGACAATAACTCTAGCATAAAGATCATTTTTTTCTATACGAACATCGGTTGCACCGCCGCCGCCTTGTCCATAACTACTATAATTATAAGTTCTTGAACAACCTTTTCCTCCTCCGTTAAATCCACCAGGTGTTTCACCTGTTGAAGTTGTAGCTTCTGGTTGTCCACCAACATAAATATATAAATCCGTAGAATTTTTAGTTAGAGTTATGGTTCCGACAGAATATCCTCCAGCACCACCATAATAACTACTATATGAACCTCCTTGAGCACCCCAGCATTCTATTGTATATTTTCCTCTTGGAAGTGATATAGCTTGAGCTGTTCCTGTATAAGCAAAATCCATTACAGCATTAGCGCCAGCATCATAAATTTTATTGTTCATCTTCATAAATACTGGAGCTGCTTTTTTAATTTCATTATTCATTTTACAATGTAGAGTTTTCTTTTTGATATAACAGGTAATCCTACAATAGCCATTATCAGAATGACCTGTTTCTGTAGATCCGGAAGGAGATTTAAAAGATTCATTGCCAGATAAATTAGAAGCATCAGAAAGATAGTAAGTAGAATTTAGAAGACAGCCTTGAGGATAGTTAGAAGCAGTGGTAGAAGTGTAGACATAACCTGATCCACCTCCGCCACCACCATCATCATCTCCAGAACCATCAGGATAAGTACCTTGTCCACCGTACCATCCTCCGCCGCCAGCTCCGCCGTAACCTGAAGCGTAATAACATCCAAAACCACCGAAACCAAAACCAGCAGCACAGTTAGAAGAAGAATTTGTGGTGCCTTGTGAATTAATAGCACTTAAAGATGAATATGAAGCAGTTTGAGATCCACCATATCCATATGAACCACATCCAAAATTACCCCTAGCACCAGATACGCCGCCAGCATATCCGCCACTATATCCAGAACTACCATCAGAACCACCACCACCAGCAACAATTACTCTTGCATATAAAGAAGCACTTCCAATACGAATATCAGTAGCGCCACCACCACCTTTATAATCGTATCTATATCCACCACCATTGAAACCTCCGGGATAGATTGAATTTGATGCTGATGTAACAGAATTTCCAGATCCACCAACATATATGTATATAGTAGTTTTTTGAGTCAATGTTAAAGTTCCTGTAGAATAGCCACCTTTTCCACCATAACTAGAATTAGAATGATAACCTCCCTGTGCTCCCCAACATTCAAGAACATATTTTCCGGGTTCGAGGGTTACAGATTGAGCTTTACCTGTATAAGCAAAATTCAATACACTTTTTTCCGAGTTTCCACCGTACACAGAAGATACAGAACAAACAGCAGTACAATTGTTATCACATGAAGCTTCACAAGAAAAGCCGCATGAGTTATCACAAGAACCACCACATCCACCTGTACAGGTTCCTTTGCATCCGCCAGTGCAGTCATTGGCGCAAGTGGTAGTGCAAGTAGTATTACAAGTGCCAGAACAACCACCAGAACAGGTAGAATCACAACCATAACAACCAGTATAACAACCGGAATCACAATTTCCTGAGCAATTACTTGAGCAAGATCCACCACAACTGGTGCAATCGTTGGCACAAGAAGCAGTGCAAGTATGCTCGCAATCATAAGCACAAGTAGCAGTACATGCAGCATTGCAATCATTAGAGCACCTTTGAGCACAGGCGCTTGTACAGTCTCCATCACAGTTGTTCCCACAGCCAGTGCATCCGGTTACACAAGCATTTGTACAAGCTCCAGTACAGTCATTAGCACATTTGGCAGTACAGTCAGAACAAGTACTTCCTGAACCTCCCTTACAAGTTCCATCACAATATCCAGAACATCCACCAGTACAGTTAGTAGAGCAAGAACCACCACAAGAACCACCACATCCACCAGATGATGAATGAGTGCAGTTGGTAGCACAAGAAGTTCCACATCCACCAGAGCAAGCCATAAGCCTCACCTTCCTTTCAGTCTTTTATTCATAAGTAATCCAAATATCTCCATTCTTTCCGTCACTAGCTGCAGGTTCCGTTGTTGAAAGATGAATACCTATTTCAGCTAATGACCAGCTTACGTTTCCAGATCCATTTACAGATTTACTTGTATTTCCTACAGTAACAGTTCTTGTTGTTCCCCAATTAGCAGTAGTAATATTAGCTGTACCATCAAAATTCGTACCATTAATAGTTCGTGCGGTTTTTAGTTTTTTAGCAGAGCCGCCACTACCTGTTCCGTGAAATATAATCGGCATAGTTAAGCCCTCCTTTTATAAATCTATGTGTTCCCAACCAGAGTTCGTTTTTACGTATAATCCATATTGTGTTGGAGTTAAATTTGTGATTCGACAAAAGCCATTACCTGTGTGTCCAGTTTCATTTTTTCCTGTTGGTGATTTAAATGATTTATTTCCTGCGATAGTTTTAGCATTTGTGAGATAATGAGTAGAATTTAGTAGACATCCGTTAGGGTAATTTTTAGCTGTAGAAGAGGTATAAACATATCCTGAGCCTCCTCCACCCCAACGTCCATCAGAATCAGAATCATTGTCGTAGGCTCCGCCACCTCCGTACCAGCCGCCTCCACCACCACCACAAGAGTAGCCGGAAGCATTTCCGCCTTGACCAAAAGTAGCCTGAGTGCTCGTGCTCCATGTTTTGCCACCTGCAGTTTGTGAGGCACTACCACCACATCTATTTTGACCTATAGTATAAGAACCAGTGGTATCATTGTAATATCCATCTCCACCATATTCTCCACCACCACAACCACAAGGATTAGCATTGGCATTTGTTACACCAGCTCCGCCGCCACCTCCGGCTACGATAACTCTTGAATATAGAGAATTTTGACCTATGCGAACATCTGTAGCTCCTCCACCACCTCTACCAGAAGAAATACCAGTTCCTCCACCATTGAATCCTGCAGTAGTAGAAGAGGAAGATCCAGCTCCACCAACAGATACATAAACAGTAGTCGTTTTAGCAAGAGTAATTGTGCCTTTGGAGTAACCACCATATCCGCCAATGTAACTACTATAAGTTCCTCCTTGACCACCCCAGCATTCTAAAGTATACGTACCTGGTTTTAGAGTTTTAGATTGTACTGAACCTGTATAATTAAAATCCATTATGTCGTTCTTAGCCTGAGTAAGATATATTACATCTGATAATTTAGTGATTTTTACATATCCATTACCAGAATGACCAGTTTCTGTAGAACCTGTTGGTGAAGGGAATGATTTGTTGCCAGCAATGGTTTGAGCATTAGAAAGATAATAAGTAGAATTTAGTAAACATCCAGAAGGATAATTTGAAGCAGTGGCAGAAGTGTAGACATAACCTGATCCACCACCAGCAGAATCACAATGTAATCCACCTCCATACCAGCCACCGCCTCCACCAGGCGCTACATCTGTAGAATTACTGGCTGATGCTCCACATCCGAATTTAGCTTGGACAGAATACCTATTAGGTTCCTCTGATGATCCTCCTGTACCAAAAGTAGTTTGTTTTCCGCCAGTGCCATGATAAACGCGGTTTGATAATCCATCTTGTCCTTTAGTACCTCCGCCAGCACCACCATTAGCTGCATTATTCCTAACGTCATATCCTGCAGATCCTCCGCCGCCTGCAACAATAATTCTACTTAATAGTGAGTTTGTATCTCGAATGTTATTTATAAAATAAGATGAGTGTGAAAATACAGGACTCATTAAAGAAATATCAGAAGCTCCACCGCCTCCGCCACCTACGCCAGAGTTGTTAGTACCATAACCATCACCGCCGCCATTAAAACCACCAGCAGTTCTAGTATTAAGGATGCCATTTTGACCTTGCCCTCCTACTGTTATATATATAGTGGTATTAGTTGAAACATTTAAAATACCAGTAGAATAACCACCTTTTCCACCATTACCATAAGTTCCGTTTGATTGATTGCTATTTCCACCTTGAGCGCCCCAGCATTCAAGTTTATATGCACCAGGAGTCAATGTAGCAGTTTGAACCGAACCAGTATAATCAAAATTCATAACAGAACCATTATAATTAGCAGATCCAACGCCGTACATTTTGTTGTTGTTTAATTTAAAATAAAAAGCAGTAGCTTTTTTTATTGAATTATTTATTCTGGCATATAGTGCCGTATTCTTGCATTCAATAACAGTAATTCGACAATAGCCATTACCAGAGTGCCCTGTCTCAGATGAACCTGTGGGAGAAACAAAAGAATTATTGCCTGCGATTGTTTGAGCGTCAGTAAGGTAATAAGAAGAGTTTAATAAACAACCTGATGGATAGTTTTTAGCTGTGGATGATGTGTAAACATAGCCTGAACCGCCTCCGCCACCTTCAGAATCAGATCCAGTAGAGTATGATGAAACGGAGTATCTACTCGCTCCACCATACCATCCTCCACCGCCAGCTCCGCCATTATATGTATTGCCACCAAGTCCAAAGCCAAATGAATTAGTTCCACCAGAAGTTTGAGAAGCTTGTGTTAATGAAGTGTTCCCAGATCCTGCGCCACCGGTTTCACCACCACCATATCCACCAGTTTCGTTATCTTCACCTGAACCGCCACCGCCGCCTGCAACAATAATTCTTGCATATAACGAGTCTTGAGCAATTCTTACATCAGTAGCTCCGCCACCACCATTTCCAGGTTCACCTGTACTCTCGTGAGAAGCAAAACCACCGCCATTGAAACCTCCTTCAACTTTCACATTACCTGTAGAACTAGACATTCCACCTTGCCCACCGACATAAATATAACAAGTAGTTAATTGTGTTAAAGTTAGTGTTCCAATAGAATAACCACCAAGTCCAGAACCTGTAACTGTAGCAGAAGCACTATCTTGGCTCCGATTTCCACCTTGAGCACCCCAACACTCTAAAGTATAAATTCCTTTAGGTAATGTGATACTCTGAACAGCACCAGTATAATTAAAATTTAAAATATCACCAGTTTTAATATTATTAGAATCAAACCCCTTAAGTTCTTCAGGCGCTCCGCTATAATACAATTTATTATTTACTAAGTCCTTAAAACAATATTTTTTATTATTATCTTTATATGGAATAAGGTTTAATATTAAATTTGAACCATCATAGAATTTAAAAGAGTATATATTTACATTGCTAAGTTTACTTATTGTGCCGTTCGTACACACTGCACCAATATGAAGTTTATTCGGAGCGGAATTTGATGAAACTGTATGTGTATATATTTTTGTTCCGTCACAATATACAGTATCTGGAGTGATTTTATAAGTATGTTTCCCATTTGGATTATATTTATTTTTATCTAATGTTTTGCTTGTTCCGAAATGATCTATTCTTATAGCACCGTTAACTACAAACATAGTAAAACTTGTGGAATCAGTTCCAGATTCTGTAGTTCTTGAACCAAAAATTGCACCAGTATCACTACCAGTACCGGTATATGCGCATGTAATTTCTATAGTACTATTACCATTAACTGTGACTCCAGAAAAAATATACTGTTGTCCGGTAAAACTTATATAATCTATTTCTTTACTCATCGCCATACACCACCCACATATCACCAGGTTTACCATCAGTTGTCTTAGGTTCTTCAGTAGAGAACGTCACATTCCTTAACTGAGATTTCATAATATCTGACTGATAAGCAGTTACAGCCCCATTAACGACCGGTTTATTCTGTAATCCATTATAATCAGTTGTACCCGGATCACCTTTATCTCCATAAACACCTATAACTGTTGGAGTAGTGTACAAATGATTATTGTTTGTCAAAACAAATTCATGATAACACCACAAATATTTGTTTGTAGATGTCATAACCTGAGCAGAAGTCGCCCACCCAGTAGTTTCCTTAGTAACACTTTGAGATTGAGAACTAGCAAGATAATGAGGGATAACACTTGATATGCCGACTCCCTGATCACCTTTAGGTAATGTAAAATTCAATATAGCATCTGTATCGGTGCCAGAATTAGTTACTGCAGCTGAAGAACCAGTTTCGGCAGTACCAATTTTAATAGTTGCATTCTTACCAACTCCGGCAAGACATTGTTCACCTTTATAAATTGCCATGTTATCGCCTCCTTTTATAAATCATTTCTTATAACAATAGTAATGGGAATATCTACAGTTGGTTTCTCGGTTGCTTTTATAGTAATTTGATTTGTAGTCTGCCCTCCATCTGCCAACATAGCGTTCTGATATGCCTCTATTGCTTGAGATGATGCGTTAGAAGCATAATTAATTTCTACTATATTTGAAGTAGTCGCACCAGATACAGGTAATACATATGTATACGGAGCAGAGGAACCAGTCCATTTACTAGCTGTGAGAGTAGTAGTAACAAGTGTACTTTTCTTCGCATATGTTTTTTCTGATTTAGTACTTGAAAACGCACTGTTGGCTGTTACAGATGAGTCATTAATAACATTTGCAGAATCATATTCATCAATAACATTGTAATAGGTATTTGCGTTTAAAGTTCCAGCTTTCTTTTTTGCAAGATAATCAGCCTTTGTAATTTCAACAGGAACATTAAGTCCCATCTGAGATAAAGTAATGTCGGCAGTGCCATCGAATGAAGCACTACCAATCTTTCTTGCAGTAGCTAATTTTACAGCTGCGTTCGCATTTCCACCGGCTGAAGATGATCCAGCATAATTATGTGTGTGTCCAGTAGCAGATTTTCCATTTAGGGCAGTTGTAATAGCATTTTGAGTCATGGTACCGTCTGTAGCAGATCCTGTCCCAGTATATAATTTGGCTAAACCAGGTGTAGAAGATGTACCTGTAGAATAAGTAGTATTGGTATCTTGTCCTGGTATACCTAATGCTGTAATATCCGATTTAGTAACAGCTGTAGTAGCACTTACATGTCCTGTACCATCTACTGTTATTTTATATAAACCAGATGACTTAGCAGTATATCCAGGATGAGTATATTTGGTATCAGTAAGAATATCCTGAGACCAATTTCCCCAAGTTCCATTTCTACATACTCTTCTATAAGATTTATCATCAACGTATACAATCTGAGTATAATAATTTCCAGATGCACTGTGTACAACTATCATACCGAAATTATCTACACCGCTAGGTTTATTTGTTACCGAATTTCCACCACCTGCATTGTAAAATCCAGGTGTAGTAACTTTATCTAAATTTCCATTAGTTAAAGTAGTTATAGTAGCTTTGTTTTCATTTAGCCATTTACCTTGTGCTGCAGACAATGATTGATCCGTAGCTGTAGAGATAAGATTATTTTGAATCCCCCTCCATGTATCTTTTGCTGGAGGTGTATAACCAAGAGCGCCTGTTACATCGCCTTTTGTAAGTTCAGCTTTTGCATAAGATAGTTCAGACCATTTATGTGTTCCATCACCTACTTTATGTTTTCCAGACTTATCACTTGAAATAGCTACTTCTCCGCTTAAAAGAACCGGATTATTTTTATTCCAGTTAGCTTCTGTATCATATCTATGTTTAATTCGTATTTTTAAATTGTTTTCTCCCATTGCACACCTCCATTTTTATTTTCTATTTAAATAGACATAATCTATAATTTTCATATTTAATAAAGCAGTCTCCATCATAGAGACTGCTTTGCTTTTTATACAGATGCGCCACAATTTAAAACTAAAGTATTAGAACCGTTGGTTAAATAATCGGTATTCAAACTTTTAACACTAAGAGCAACATTTCCTCCACCATTGAATGCTACAGCATCAGCAACGGCACCTCCAGTAAGAGAGAAATTTCTTGATGCAGCGAGCTTTGTTGCAGAAGCAGCATTTCCTGTACAAGTAGCCGCAGAAGATGCAGAAGTTGCATGACCCTGTAAAGAACCTGCAAATGTAGTGGCAACGAGTTTGCCTGCTGTTGTATCAAGATATACACCTGTATCAAATACTTGTTCTCCGATAGAAGTTGTAGCAGAAGTAGTACCTGTTACATACGCTTTAGTGGTAGCATTGAGTGTATTTTTTACTTTTTGATCAGTTGTTTTATAACCTTTTTTTTCAACAAATGCTGCAACTGCTTGTGATGTTGGAAGTTTAGTAGAAGTAGAAGCGGCTTCGATAGAAGAATCTACCTGTTTTGTAGCAGCTTCACCTACTGTAATTGCTCCAGACTGAGCGCTTGTTGTAAGATTCTGTGTTGTAGTGGAATACTTAACAGTAGTAACGGTTTCATTACCAGATGGTACAACAATCCATTTTGGATCTTTTGACATAGCGACTACTAAGTCACCGACTTTAGCTGTTACAGCATCTCCTGTATAAGAATTATCAGCAGCTACAGAAACCTGAGTAATTACTTTATATGTATCACCGACTACAACAGAAGATGTAGGAAGAGCAGTAGCGGTACCATTAGTTCCAAGTGTTCCTTTGAACACCATTGCATCAGAAGCAGCAATAGAACTTGAAATTTTGGCATCTACATACTGTTTTGTTGTTGGCTGTAAAACATCAGTTGGATCGGCTGCAAGTGTTACTGTACCTGTGAATGTACCACCAGCTTTTGGCATAGCCGCATCTGCTTTTGTACCCTGAGCAGCTGTAGCGTAAGCACCTGAAGCAGTGTAAGCAGCGGAACCAAGTCCTTTAACAGCAATATCGTCAGTTGCTTTGCCATTAACTGTTAACTTGATTGTACCGTTGTTAGTTCCGGAAGTAATAGATACAGACTGAACTGATTTATCTGCTTTAGCACCCTGTGCAGCTGTTGCAAATGTCTCAGCGCCTTTAAATGCAGCAGAACCAAGAGCACCAGAGGCATGTGGAACTAACTGTCCGGAAGTATTTGTTACAACTGGAACATCGGCAGTTGTACCTAAAGCTGCTCCATTTACTGGAACATTCCCCTGTGCAGAACCAGCTGTTTTATAAGCAGCAGAAGCAAGACCTTTAACTGCAACATTTGTAGCAGCACCGGTACCAGTCGTAACTGAAATAGTGCCGTTCGCAGTGCCAGAAACTACTTTACGGACTGCGTTTGTAGCAAGAGTACCCTGTGCGGCAGTTGCATAAGCAGAAGTATTTGTATATGCAGCACTTCCTAATCCTTTTACCGCAATATTATCTGTAGTTGTTCCATCTACAGTCAGTTTTAATGTACCGTTGTTAGTACCGGAAGCAAGAGTTACGTTCTGTACTGAACCATCACCAATCAGTGCAGAGATTTCTTCTGGTGTCATAGTCGCATATGGCAATTCAGCAAATGTTTTAACCCCATCACCAATTTTAATTTTGTAAGCGCCAGATTCTGTAATTTCAATCGCTTGTTCACCTTTTAATAGAACAAGCGTAGATTTCGCCCAATTATCGGTTGTATCCGATTTAAGGGCAATACGAGTATTCAATGTCTGTGTAGCCATTCACATCATCCTTTCGAGCTACCGCATTGCATGATGAATTCCTTTTCAGGATCAAATGCCAATGCATAATATTTGATATTATTATCATCCCATCTATAGATTGCATTTGTGGTTGTGTCCACATAAATTGCATTTGTTTTACCAATTGTTGGAAACAATGTATAAGATGCATAAGGGATGACTTCTTGCTGATCAGCTATATATTTTTTAATATAATCAACAAGCTCAGTAAGACCTTGTAAATTAAGAAATTGTTCTTTCATTATCCATACATCCCTTCGCTTTAATTTAAGCAAGGGAGTAACCCCTTACTTTACGCACTAAATAAACCTTTGATAGACGCACTTGGAATTGCTTCATATCCATCTCCAACAAGCCCCTTAAGAGCGGTGATATCAGATGTGTTCTTAGCAATCTTCGGTTTTTCAGTAGCAAGATCTTTTTCTACAGCAGTAATTTTGCCTTCTGCTGTATCCATTCTGCCTTTAACAGCAGTAATATCTTCTGCATTCTTTTTATCAGCAGCTTCTAATGTAGGTAATTTCTTTTCAAGAGCATCAATTCTACCTACAGCAGCTTCAAGATCAGCAGCTTTTGCATACTGAGAAAGATCAGAGTCTGCGAGAGCTTTAGATACATACTCAGCAATATAGCTTACAATATCTTTGGATGTAGCAGATTCTGGAAGAGTACCGATAAGAGTCTTCAGCTTTGTGATATCCTCTTTATTTGTTTTGATCTGAGAATTCATTGTAGCAGCATCAGATGTATGTGTAGAAATCCAATCAGAAATCTCTTTCAGTGTATCATATGCTTCTGGAGCATCTGCAACGATTTTAGCGACTGCATCTGCAACAGCTTTCTTTACTGATCCGTCACCAGTGCCATTCAGTGTTCCAATAGCTGCTGTATTAGCTGCAACGCTTGCTTTTAATGCAGAATCATCATACTGACCAGTAGTAACAGCTTCTTTGATATAAGCAACTACATTTTTAGCTTTTGCATCAGCAGGAATGGTACCAACATAAGACATTACTTCTGTTTTTGCTGTGTTAGCAGCGCCAGCAGCATCGAAATCTGCAACAGTCTTTCCAGAATCTACCAGATTACCATTTTCATCTAATCCTGCAAGATGACCTTTTACTGCACCTTTTACTTTGTCAGCTTTTCCTGTCGGCTGAGGAATAGTAATAGTAAATGCTGCTTCATCAATAGTTACTGGAGCAGTTTTTGTGTAGAAATAAAGTGTGTATCCGTCTTCTGACTGGGATACTGTTTTAATTGAGCTTTTAACAGCCTCACTGATTTTAGAGTCGATCTGTACGTTATGCAGATTTAAAAACTCCTGAAGATTAGAAAGTGTAGCGAACTGTAATTTTGCCATAATTAATTTCCTCCTTGAAATATATTTGTTAAATCTTCGGAATCAATACTTCCGAGTTTTCTATCTAAAGCAGCGTCAATATGTTCATCTAAAACATCCAGAACAGTTTCTTCAATGATATTTGAAACATATTCTTTTACAGAATCAGCACTTGCAAAATTCTGTTCATTAATCCAGCTTTCAGTGACATAACGATCAGTCGTATATTCACCATCTTGCTGAATGAAATACAATGTAATAGATTTTCCTTGCATTTTTGTGATTGTTGTGCTGGAAGTATCAGCATCATGAGATACAAGATACAGAACATCGTCTGCAGAAGATTGAACAGTAGTATTGTTTCCGCCAATGATACATTGGCCTTTTACTTTATAAATACCATCATCGAGTGATGATATCTTCACAGGAACAGTAAGTGTACCTATAAGATTTACAATAGGTACGTCAAATAATTTGTTATAAGATAAGCTGTTGATATAGTCTACAACAGTGGACTTATCTTCAAGATTACCGATTATATTATCTAAAAGAGTAGAAAGCTCAGAAGACTTGACATAATTATCCAATCCAATTGTTTTCTTGACCTCTTCAATAATATGACCTTTATCTTCGTCAGTCATAGATATGTCATAAGAGAAAAGCAGTTTATCTCCAGAGAAAAACATAAGATTTGATCCGATGCATTTTACATCTGTAATCTGTTTATCTCCTTTGACATATTCTAATGTGTTGTCGATGGTCACCCACGCTATACTCTTACTGTCTTGGATGTAACAAAGTCCTGGGTATTTTAGCACCCCTCTTTGTAAAGCCTTTTCTGCAATTTGCTTAGTTGATGCAGAATACCAGGTTGGAATTAACGCCATGCTGTGATCACCTCTTCAATTTGTCATATTCATATTTTGAAATTTCTTTTATTGCATAGATGTCATTATCAGGCGGAAAATTATAGAGACCTTCAATGTGCCATCCATATTTTCCGTCTGAACTTAAAATAGCCTGTGCTTCTGTGATATCACATAGAAGCAACAGACTATGTTTCTCCTGATATTTGATATACAGGATATGATTAAGGACATCTACGACTTCATCATTTTTGATTACTTTATAATACATGTGATATCCTCCTTATAAGATGGGAATGGTTACCCCTCACTTGAAATTGAGAACATAAGTAAGATTCCAGAATTCTGTCCTGGATAAGAGAACCCATATGTTCCACCGGCTTCATTGACTGTATACAGCCAGTTTGCAACTGTAGCATTTGGAGATCTGGTCCAGTAAGATTTATACTCCGTAGGAGTAGAAGAATTTGCTTTCTTTCTGGTATCATCATCTGTGAAATAAGCAATAGGAGCATTTGTTTCAGAAATATATGGTTCAGAAGTAGCAGTAGGATCAATTTCGTACAGAGATGGAACATAGAATCTGCAATTAGATACGGATGTATCATTTGATTTATTACCAATAGAAGAGTATACTTTTACAGGTTTGATCAGAGCTTTCCATAAAGGAGAAATAGCTTTAAGCAAACGTGTATTCAGCCATGTGTTCAGAGAAGATTCAGCCCATCCACCTGCATTTGTGCTCTTATTATTATAAGGTTTTTCTGTACCAAGGAGATTAGAAGCAACAAATGTAATGTTAGCTCTCTTTGAAGCAACGTCAGACAGATAATATCCTTTAAACTTAGCCACTTCCATAGGGATTATTTCGTGGATCCATGCAGCAATATCCATACATTGTTCTTCACCAAGATCTGCGTACCATACTTTAGCCCAATGTATAGTGCCTTTTGCAAAGTTTTCATATGCTCCATCGTCAGCTTTAGAACATCCAAATACGAGAGTGGAACTATGCTCTGGAATTCTGATCGCATTCAGAGTAGTAGAAGATACTTCTTTTCCAGTCATGTTTGAATTGTATACATAAAGCTTCTGACTTCCAGCTTCATGACGGAATACAATAATCTCTCGGTTTGTTCCGGCAGATGGAGTTATACTATCAGTATTCCATGAGAAACGAGGTTCCTGAGAATACCAAAGTCTGAATCCATTTGAACCATCACCCTGAAAACACTGAGCAAGAGTGGAGTTTACACTATTTCCTGAATCAAATTCAAAGTCAATAGCAATCGTAAAGTCTCTGTCTTTTTCCATGATCTTTAATCCGGTGTCAATATAGTTTGTTCCATCAAATTTAGTCGCAGTTGAAATAACTTCATGCTCTTCAATGTCGCCATAGCTATAATCAACACCAAGTTTGAAATCTAATGTATCTTTTAATGATAATGATTTTGCTTCAAGTCCCATTTTCATAAGAGTATAAAGCTCAACCTGTGTCATATTGGCCAGATCCTTACCATCAAAATATCCATCTACATATTCGCAGGTTTCATATACTGCATTGATCGTTTTATTTCCATCGACAAATCCTGACTTATCCCATCCTTTAAACAGATTGTACTTATAAGCAGATTCCTCAGCAGTATATACAGGAGTATCACCTGTATATTTTACATAAGAACCATACTGGGCAGTAGATTCTTGAAGAGATAATCCTTTAGAAACATATTTTACAGTATATTCACGAATTTTACTGTCATATACAGCAGTAATAGTTCTGTCAGCAAAGATTCCTGTCATTGAACCTTCCCATCCTTTGAAGGTATAATCAAGCTTAATTGTGCTTTTCTTTGTAGGAATAGGAATCGGATTAACTTCTCTTGTAGTAGGATCAACAGCGTTTCCACCTTTATCTACGTACTGGATATCAAGGATAGTATTACTTTCATCATCATTTATAAATGTAATTTTAAACTGAGTAATGATTGAATCGTAAGTAAGAACAAGGTCTGTCCAGATACCAGGTTCATCTTCAGAACCAACAAATTCTTTATATTCCTGCTGTCTGACTACAGGAACATGAACAGATCCAGTAAGAATTGACTGCTCAGTAGTAGCGCCATTATCATCAATACCGGCAAGTTTTGATAATTTCAGAAGAAGCGTAGTATCATCAAGATTCCATGAGATACCAGTAATTGTTACGGTACGAAGAGTATTAATAGCAGCATTTAAGATAGCAAGAGCATCTACGATAGAATTCTGACATACAAATGTCTGTAAATTATCGTATCCTGCAACCTTAAGATCAGTTAAGTCTTTGAGGTTCTTGAGTGTAAGAGTGTTGATAGAAGATGGGAGAGAAGCATGAGCAATCTTACCATGATTAGCAAATAATACAGATGTTACAATAGTTCCATCAGCATAAAGATTAATAAGATTTTCACATGCAGACAGGTTAACAGATCCTGTAAGATTTGGACAATTACGAATATCCAAAGTCTCAAGAAGAGTATTATTACCCATATTAAGAGATGTCATAAAAGTATTCTGATATCCAGCTGTATTATTACCAATGATAAGAGTTTTCAGCTTAGAAGCCTTTGAGAAATCATTATCATGAATATAACAAGCAGAGAGGTCATTTAGTGCCTCAATTCTTGATGCAGCATAGATAAGAATAGCTGTATCATCCATATTTGTTAAGTCAGTAGTAATCTTATATTCTTGTCCGGCTTTTGCACGTACCTGAGTAGTTTCTGGTGAATTACCATAAAGTACAGAAATATACATATCAGAATAAGGAATGATCTTCAAAGTATAATCTGGTTTAACTACAACTTTCTTAGGTGTATTACATCTGAACATAATCTGATCAGACTTTACATCTGTATGTAAGAATTTTGTTCCCATATAAATATGCTGGTCACGTTCCCATTGTCTGAGATGATATTTTCCACGTCCATTCATCATCTCATTAAGGAATCTTACTGTTCCAGCACGATATGTTCTTATATACAATCTTTCATAGTGGATTCTCCACAGTTCTTCTGGGAACTGATTCTGCCATGCTTCATACTCATTGATTAAGTGGGAGTCTGACCAACAGTTAGAGTCTACAGATTGATACATATTTCTTAATTCTTGTGTAAATACATCACGTATTCTGCACCACAATACAGATTCAGCAGCATTGAAAACATAACCAGATGAAGGATTTCCTTCTTCTTTATAGTCAGTATCTTCCTTACCATATGGGAATGACAGCTCACCTGAATTATTAATACCAAGCTGAGTGTCCATATCATATGCCCATAGATCAAATCTATAACCATTATGCAGAGCAGCCGCATCATCATCTATAGTATAATATTTAGCTTTATCACCCATAGTTGTAGCTTCTTCCTGAGTGATATAATGTTTTGCCCAATGCGGGAAAACATTCTTGGCTCTATTATCAATCATACTATATCTGAGTGTAACTAAATAGAAATAGAGCATTGCATCCTGAATACACCAATCTTTCAAGCCATCTTTAAATTCTTTATCACTAGACGTAATTACAAACTCATAGAAGTCTCTCCAAATCTGTTTGTTATCTGTACGTATTTTCTTTTTTGCTTCATCAGAAGTAAGAGCAGAACCATCCTTAGAATCGCCGCAACAATCATATCTGAATTCAAATGATCCATCCCAGTTATTATACAGAGCATCATATGCTGTATTACCAGTTTTCCATTCAGCTTTACTGATAGGATATTTCATAGTTCCATCTTGGTTTGTTATACCGGTCTGGAATGCAGAGTTTGGAAGAGTATTGTCACTGATTTCAATACAGAATTCTTTCATATCCTCTGGATCATAAGCTCTTGTAATATCAGTCTTCTTTGAATCTCCCATATTACCGAGAGAGTAGAAGTGCCAGTCTGTATCCTGAAATTCTCTATGAGTAGTAATATCAGGATCAGATTCTTTAATAAAGATTACACAGTTGACAAATTCCATAGAGTTTTTAACTTTAGGATCTCTACGTACCGCAGGACTTTCATATGGTAAAAAGTCGTTGAATCTCTTCTGTCCTAATGCATTAGTTGCCATATTTGAAGATGCTACATTTACTTTAAAATTCCACCAATTATTTGGAACAGAGTTTCTTGTAAGACTAATCTTACCAGTTCCGTCCTCATATCTTGTACCATCGCCAAGAACCAACTCTGTCTTATAGTTAGGATCAAGAGGAATCTTACTATTGATCTGATGTACACCATCCGCACAACAAATAACATCAATATTTCTGGCAGCAAAACCATATTCATTACTTGTAGTTCCCTGTCCGGCGTGGAAACAATTAATAAATTTCCAGTTATCTAATTTAGGATCCCCATTCTTATAAATACATTCCATAGAAGTATTTTTAACAAAATCCTTCTTATCATTTGTAAAGTGAGGGGCTTCAATTTTTATAATTCTTAAATTCGGGCAAGCATTAGCTACAGAATCTGGAGTAAGAGCATTATTGTCATTGTAGATCTGGTTTCTATTATATCTTGCAATCATTTCATCTGAATCTCTAGCATCTGCAATAAAGTTAGCAAGAATGTCAGAATCTGTGAGAGAAGCAGAATAAGCTTTCATTCTATAAATCAACACATCACAATCCGGAGAACCGATAGTAATCGGAACAGGAGAATACTGGTGCAGTCTATGAGAATTATCATAAATAAGAGGTCTTCCTCCAACTCCGTCTTCATAAGTCATAATGATAGAAGTTGCAGATGTGTCTTTTGTATCAATTGTATTGATATTATATTCAAATTCAATAATATCCTCTTCGCTATATGGAAAATATAAGCTGTCAGTAGAAGTGTTCACGTATGCTTCGTGAACATCCATTTTAATACCTACGTCAGAGCCTTCAGTACCATCAATACATGATAAGAAAGTAGCAGAAGCATTACGAACATTCTGAGTCTTAAATACAAATTTGAATTCAGAACCAGTCTGTTTCGGGTCTTTTCCGAAGAGATTATAATTAATCTGAGCAGTTGTTCCAGCTTTTACACAGAAATACTGGTTTCCAGAAGCATCAATCTGGTATCCACCATTATCCCAGTCAAAGTTATCTGATACTGAAAGAGTAATAGCAGAGTTATTTTTATCGGTCCAGAGTCTGTCGGTATCTCCATTGGATTTTCCAACAGGGTTAAAATCAAATGCTAAGTTGGCTGTGATTGGTTCAACATCAATATCAAGTTTAGTGATATTAACTGATAAAATCTTAGTCACTTTACGACATGAGATGGTCAGGTTATGTTTTCCTTCAGTGGATGACTTATAACTCCAGATTTGAGCAGAACGATTTACAGAAAGAGTGCTCTGTACTTTACCATCAATTGATAGTTTTACAGAGGCGGGATTGTGATCAGGATCATATACAACATATTTAATACTTGTTGCCTGGTACTGTTGTGCTGTAAATTCCTGTTGAGCACATCCAATAATAGGAGTTCTATTTGTAGGATCAACACAAATGATATCCTTACAAATAGTATTTGAGGTTATTTCTTTATTGTTAATTGTCGCAGTCATATATACTTTGAGTAAATGGCTGCCATGTTCCTGTTTAGGAATATTATAAGACATAATTCTGCCGGAGGACTGAGTTTCAACAGTGCCTAAGTCTTCACCATCAAGAATAAAATGAAGAATCTTATTGACATTTCCGTAAGGTGTATACCTAAATACTACATTTGTATTTGTATATAACAAAGTATCATCAAATGTGCTTTCAAGTTTGAATTCTACAATAGTAACAGTCCATGTCTTAGTGGCAAGTGTCCCAAAACTGTCGGTAATAGTTAATCTAATAGTATTTGCACCGACATTAAGATATTCAGTGATATCAAAACTATTGTTTCCTTGCGCAGCCGTATTCGTAGCTACAATAGTATTACCAACTTTCCACACAGCAGTACCGGCTCCAGTTGTATCACCAGTATTATCTACAGATGAAAAACTATATTCAATAATTGCTTTTGAACCAAGTAAGAAAATAGCATCTGCATTTGTGATTCTTTCAATAGTAATAGTAGTAGTATCTGAGGAAGATCCTCCACCACCTTCAATTTTAAAGCTTTTCTGGATTTCTCCATCCTTTAAAAATGTAAAAATACTATTTTCGTATGTAACATCGTACTCGGCAGCCGCAGGATTTTTCTTGATTTCTTCAATGGCGGCTTTAACATCTGTAATATCTGTATTAATTCCTTCAAACTGAGTATCATAAGAAGTCATATTTTGTTTCAAGATATCTACAGCATTTTTGGCCTCATCAGATTTTGTAGCGGCACTTTCTACTTTCTTCTCAATGTTTGAAATAGTAGTTTTTATCTCTGAGACAGCAGTAGTATTGGCATTTACATTCTTTTCGATTTCAGTTTTAGCTGTTTCAAGTGGATCAATTCGATTAGAGATTACTGTATCTTTCTCGTCCATTTCTGCTTCAAGTTCCTGCTTCAATGCAGCTCTCCACTCAGCAGATGGCTCAATAGAACTAAGTTCTACAGTCTGAATAATAGTTTCTCCATCTTTAAATACTAATGAACCTTTTCCATTGACAACAGAATACTCAACTATGAGGTTTGCAAGACTGTTAATAGTAATAGGTTTTCCAATAGGTTCCGTTCCATCTTTAAACACTAAATTTCCAGTTGTGTTGTCATATTCAACTTTTAAGTTCTTCAAACTGTCAATACCGGAAATAGCAGTGTTTAATTCTTTGACTTTTGTATCAACTTCTGTTTTTGTATAATATGCTTTCAGAGATTCAGTTACTGTTCCATTAAGATCATTCATAACAGATGTTTTTACATCTGCCTTTATATCATCTACATTAATAGAAGCAGCAGAAGCCTTTGCTTCATCTGCGTATTGTTTTGCTTCGGCTACATGACCAAGAATCATATTTACAAAACTTGTATACCAATCTTCAGAAGGTTCAATGATTCCATCATAATTTAATCCTTGAAGAACAGTAAACTGACCATTTGGTCTGGTTCTCCAAATATAATTGTTTCCTTTTTCATTTACGCCAGTAGCCATAATTTCAAAAATTATATCTCCGGCATTTGCTGTAACAGCAGCATCAATCAACCAACCAAATCGAATATAAGTATTATTGGAAGCTACATTGATAACTGTCGCTACTTTACCCTTTTTCTCAGCTACAGATTCATATCTTATTTGGATGAGCATATCCATAAGATCCATACCATCCCAATATCTTGGGATCCTAAATGGCATATACTGGCTGTTTTCTTCCTGCATGATATTAATCTGTGTAGCATCAACGGCAATATTTTTTAAGTTATCCACTGTTGAATATGCATTGTCTTGATATTTGGTATATACTTCATAACGACCATCAGTACATAATGTATATTCCTCAGTGTCTACGGCTAACTCAGCACTCAAAGTCATTGCCGAATTAGCCGCAGCAGCAATTTTAGAATCTTTAAATGACATATCATGACTCCTTTACTTTAATAATTTATCCAGATCAACAACCTGATCAAGATGGACAACTCCATCCTGTGTTCCATCAGGATCTTTACCTGTCATATCTTCGGCTACCATAGCAGAAAGATTTTTTACAACGATACCATCTCCGGTGTCATCACCGTTTCTGTCTGTCAGCGTAATCTTTCTTCCATCTGTATCCAGACGAATATCTTTTACCATACCTTCATAAGCAGCTTTGTTCTGAGCATCTAAATCTTTAATCATTCCTTCCATAACAAGAAGTCTCTGATCAATTTCAGTAAACATTTCTGAAGGTTCATATTTATCAAATTGTACAAGTGGAGTGATATGGATAACACCTGATGTGGTCTTGCGAATATAAGAAGTGTAAGATTTGTCTTCATTTGCAATCAGTTTTAAAAATGTGAAAGATACTTCAATATCACCAGCTTCAGCAGTAAGTCCGGCATCAACGGGAATTAAATACTGGATATAATTCTGTTCATATGCAAGATCATTCGGAATCAGCTGTGTCATTTTAATTTTGCCTGACACTGGAAGCTTATACTTCATATAAACAGTTGTATCTGACATATCAATCTGTTCTCTGTATAGTTTGCTTGTCACAATCTGAATCTTATCTACATAGTTACTTCTTTCCACAATTGATTCTTTGACTGTTGTTACAACAGTATTTTCATCTGTAATTTTTAGTGTATACATAACTGCCTCCTTCCTTATTTAGTCTGAGTTTTTTCTAAAGCTTCAATTCTAGTCTGTAGTGACTTAATAGTTTCCTGCAGTGTTGTGACTGATGAATTCGCATTATCAGCACTTTTCTTGATCTCAGCAGTATTCTGAGTCAAAGTAGTAATATTGTTCTGTATTGTTTCGATATTATTGGTCATGCTAAGTAATGATGTATTGATCTGTTCAATTGAAGTGTTAGAAGAAGAATCTGCAGACTGCAGATCAGAGATAGATTTCTGTACGGCAGTCATAGATTCTTTCAATTTATCCACATCAGCTCCCAGCTGAGTAAGTTTTCTTCCAACAACAAGGGCATCAGCGAATGCACCCTGTTTAGATAATGTCATATCTGATTCAGGGAGATTAGCCAGATAATTGTAATCATACTTAACAACACCAACAGAGGTTTGAATTCCCTGAATATATGTTGCCATTATTACTCACCTTTTTCTACAAATTCATATAGTACTGTCATATCAAGCATAGACAGTTTGTCTTCATTAGATTTAAGCATTTTCTTGAGAGATTCCTCTGGGATCATCTCAACATCAAGTTCACATGTTTTATCATAAATTTTCTGCAGACTTTCTTGGATTTCAGGAATGATTTTATCTTTTATGTCATCATTAAGAACACGATTTCCTGTTTCATTACCGTTTTCGTCAACAATAGGATGTGAGTTTTCCTCTGTAAAATAAGAATCAACTAACTCCTGCTCGACCTCTGAGATTTTATCTACCTGCGCCTTAAGAGCCTTTAGATTCATTGTATTCGCCCAGAATACATCAACATCTCCTGCGATTAAATCCGCACGACTCTTCATAGAATTTAATGTTTTATACATTGCCATAATGTCTGCATTTACAATAACTTTTTTCATAATCCTTGTACTCCTTTTATATTAATATGTAACTTTATTTTCTCTGACGAGTTCTTCAATAGCATCATTTAGATATGCTTCAAAGTCAGAATATAATGTTTCGATAGCCGCTTTAGAATCTTCTGTAATCAAAGCCTTAGCTTTATCAATAGCCATCTGTTTAGCAGTTTTCTGAGCTTCTGCATCAAACTTACCTTCCTTCTTCAAAGCATCTACATAAGTTTGATTAACTGTGAGTACTGCTTTACTAATAGCATCAGTAGCAGCGTCTATATATTTTACGAGCTGATCATTCTCCAAGTTCTTTTCCTGTTCTTTAATCTTTACTTTTAGGAAGAGGATTCCATAAGTAATAAGAAGTGGAAGAATACCAGTAATGATTAGATATAATACGTCCTGAATACCCTGTTTGATGTCCATAGTCATACCTCCATTCATCCTACAGCCTCATCTTCAGATACATGATCGAAGACTGGCTTTTCTTGTGATTCTAAATTGCACATTGCAGTATCATAGGTAATACCTCCGACCTGGTTTTCTTTACTAGCTTTGGCATAATATCCTAAAATTGTAGGAATCAACGCTGCCGGAATACCTATGAGCGCATACATATAACTCGTATCTCCAGTGAGACTTATCATATGTTCACTAAACCAAAGAATCTGTAAGCAAATAGCAAAGACTACAAACACAATAAGCTTACTTGTATTTGGCTTTTTCAAATTAAATCTTTTAACCTTTGCTGCCTTCAGATTTCGTTTCATTTCAATCTGCCGATTTTGGGCTTTAATTTTCTTTAATTCAAGTTCATATTCTCGACTGGTCAAATATTTCACCTTCTTTGCATAATAAAAGACCACGATTGCTCATGGCCTCTTATTTATTCAGGAATAATTCCATATACGTATGTTTCAAACTCTGTAAAATCTTTCAGGACTGCTTCTTTATTTGTTTTAAATGTTTCGCTATCCTGAATGGATTTATTGATATTTACATTTCCATCTTTACTAACAGATGCATTAAGATAAGCAACCTGCTTTGAGTTTTCACCTTCACCGATCATAACCTGACCGGATACATTTCTTGTTTCACTAATTTTTAACATAACTTTTCCTCCATTTTTTGTAATCGTTGAATAATGAGAGAGAGCTGTCCCTGGAGCATAAGAATTTCATTCTTAAGGGATTGATTTTCAGATTCGAGAGAATCAATACGATGGTGGGCTTTCTGTGTCATGTGAGTGTTAAGAGCAATAAATTCGCCATATCTTAATGCGTACTCAACAATATTACCTGCTTTATTTGGTTTAAGTAAAATGTCTTTACAAATTAATCCATAATCACTTGTATCTAAATTATAATCATTGAATATTTTTTCAGTTTCTCTTGCTCCAAATCCAAAATGAAATCTATCATGATCTTCTTCTGGATCAAAATTTTTATATTTATATTTTATTGGATTTAATTTCATATAAATAGATTCTATATTTGGAATATCGTTAATTTTTGACATTTGTGTTTTTAACTCTTCATCAGAGCCTGTTATATTTCCATTTTTCCCCCAAATATTTTTCCATTTACAACTTGTGTCTCCTAAATTTAAGCCTTCTGTGGCATATGGACCAAAATATCTTGAATTTCCATTTGATGTAACTTCTGCATAATACGAAGTATCACTATGGTATATTTTATGTACAGATGTATAATCTACAGATCCAGCTGGCCCACGTGGACCAGTTGCTCCTTGTGGCCCACGAGCACCATTTTTACCATCTTTACCATTGGTTCCGTCTTTTCCCTTAGGGATACTAAATTTAAATGTCAAAGTATCTCCTGCAGTGTTTACAGAAGTCTCTACTTTAGGATCATCGTTATAATTAACTTGACTAGCAGTTGCTTTGTAAGAAGCAATCTTTCCGCCACCAGAATTTAAAGATGTGTATGTGTGTCCACCCATATGAATTGCGTTTACATACAAACAATTAAATTTATTATTTTTAGAACCAATATTCATGGTTGCGCTTGCGTCTCTTTTGATACTTGTTATAACCGGGATTCCGTTTGTATTCTCATCAGTTTTTTTTTCAGTATAAATATTATAAGGCATAATACACCATGTAGCGGTAACATCAGCATCTTGCTTATCTACGTTACCAATACCAATTGCACAACCACCTTCTGTATTTGGAAGCAACGTATGATTATGTCCATATCCATTATATGAAAAATATTCTCGATTATCATAATCAAGATAGATTGGATTTCCAGAACTATTAACTTCATATGGTGTCCATTTCATATTCTGATAAGGGATAGATCCTGTTTTAGTATCTATAACAAATTGACTTTGTACTAAACAATTGCTTTGTATTTGCATAGGCGCAGTAACAAGGAGAGTATCCCCCATGATTCGCAAAGTATTTCCCCCTCCAACATCTGTAGATATCATATATCCGCATTCATCACTTAGCCCGAATCTTAAATCACCGCTTGTAAGTCCCCAATTAGTAGCAGAGATGATTTCTCTTGAATCAGTAGGGTTACCGTTTACATCATTATAATAAATGCTATAACTTCTTTTTGCAGTCATTGTTCTTGCGGTTACATTTCCGGCGAAAGTACCAGAAGAAGCATAAATAGTTCCAGAAATAATAGCATTACTTGCTTGCAACAAACCATTTTTTGACACTTTAAATCCAGTTGCCCCAGAGGGTATTTCTTGATCTTCATTTTGAATAATACCAATTTTTCCATCAATAGTAATATATCCACTAAGATCAGATGGAATATTAGGTTTATCGTCAAGATCATTATAACTTAGTCCGTTAACAGTTGAACCTGGTCCAAGTGTAAGTGAATTAGCAATTATATCTCCTGTAAAGCTTCCTGAAGTAGCTGTAATATGACCTTTAAATGTAGCACCTTGACTATTAATGTTTAGGTAATCACCCCAATGAATACCATCTGGACTTATACTTATGCTTCCTTTATTAGCAGTTAAAGAATTACTTGAAATAATCCATCCACCAATAAATCCATCATTAGCTGCAATCTTACCTGTAAACTCACCTTGATTAGCATACATCTTACCGTTAGAATCAACCATAAAATTACCGTCACCAAGAGCAATGCCATTGATTCCTACATATACATTTTTATTCGTTGAAATAGAAGAGGGATATTGAGTAGGAAAATCTTTTAATCCAGAATACAATTTTCCAGCTTCAATAACGAAACCTTTTTCGCCACCAATATAACCAGAATTAGCAGAAATCTTTCCACCAAACTCTCCGTCACCTTTAAAATGAGCATTGCCTGAAGCATCTATACTAAAATTCTTCGAAGTAATAGCGCCGTTCTCCATGTCAATCAATGTTCCTGCCTGGGAATAAAGAGGAGAAGTGTTTGAAGGATCTTTGTAATTATTAGATTTCAGTTTTCCTGTTTTGATCAAGAGAGCATTAACATTCTCTGTACTGATAGCTCCAGCATCAATCTGAGTCTTACCTGCAGTTGTGCCATTGGTATTGATTGCTGTAATCACACCATCAATATTGATCTGATCTGCTTTAATACCTACAACTTTAGATGAAACAAGATTTATAAAATCTGGGGTCAGCTCTAATTTAGATTCTCCAGTCCCACCAGTAGCAATAAGATTCAACTTATCAGCAGTCTGTGTTATAGAAGTAGAAGCTGCATCAAGCTTTTTGTCTGTATCAAGCTTATTATTTGAAACCGTCTGAGTAATTCCATCAACAGTTTGTTTATACTCTGTATATTTTGTATAGATAGACGATCCGTCCTCATTAAACAAACTGTTTTGTATACTCTGTACAATTTGACCCTTTTGAGGATCAGTAATGTTAGTAATCTGCTCAGTTGTCTGGTCTTTAAATGAAGTATATTGTTGACCGAACTTTTTACCATCAAGGTATACCTGACTGATATCAATTCCACCTTGTTCATTCGGTTCTACCATAGTAAAACTTAGTTTTTCTTTATTGATTGTTCCATCAGAGATCATATTATTGACAATAGTGTTATCAGGAATACCTGTTTGAGTGATACCATTTTCATCAAATAATGCTGTCTTATCACCGTTCTTGACAACAAAATTAAACTTTCCGGTACCATCCTGACCAATCTGTACCCTAACAGCTCCTGCTGAATCATAGAACTGCTGAGTGCTGTTCTTAAAGGCAATACCAGCTTTTCCACTAGAGATGATCATAAACTCATCAGCAGTAGCAGTATGAGTATTTAAGTCAGCTACGGTCATCTTCTTAGCAATAAGATCCGTGATTACTGCTTGGTCAATACTTACATTCTGAGCAGTAAGATGTACTGCCTGGAGATTACCTACACCAGCATTTCCTGCCAGGAGATTTTTCACATTAATCATATCAGCATTAATCTGGTTAGATTCTATAATCTTAGCTGACAGCTTTTCAATATTTGCCTGTTCCGCTTCGAGAATACGAGTTGTGATCTTATCTGCGGAAATAAGTTTTACATCGAGATATTTCATGAAAGCAGTATCAACAGTAAGCTTATCAAAAACACCCTCTTTTGCTTTCACGAGTTCTGCAATAATTGTATCAGCAGTAATGGTTCCGCCAGACCCGGTGCCTCCAGTGACAGTTCCACCTAACATTGAATTGAATAGAGGATTTGAAAAGATTTGTTTGATAGCTTCTGATGTGATGACATAATCAGAAGTAGAAGATTTGTTGACTGAATTAACACGACCACCATTACGGTTGGAAGTATTAAGGGCATCGTTTAAAAGAGTATTATAATCATTCCTTTTAGCTTTGTACTGAATCATATTGCTAAAAGTAACTTCCATAGATTCATCTAAATCACAAGGATTATATGTGATTTCAATTACTCTTAGTTTAATATAATTAGTATCAGTGATTCCTACACGCACAAAATCATTTACCGCAAGCTGTTCATGGTACTCCTTAAATTCTGGAAGAGCGTATACATTCTCTACATCATCAGTATATGTATATTGTGGATGTGATTCCACATACAATTCTTCCAATGCATCGTCATAAAGAACTTTAGACTTATCTACGGCATCAGCAGTACTGTCAAGAGTAGTAACAATAATATTTTCATTTGTATAAGTGGATTGGCTATATAAACTCTTAATAATATATGTTTCTTTATCAGTAAAAGCTGAGTATTTGTTCTGTACTTTACCAAAATTTTCAAGTAATACATCTTTTGCAATCTGGTTTCGTTTCTCTTGAATTTCAGGTTTCTTAGCCTTATCATATTCAGCCTGGCGTTCTTTTAAAGCAGCCTCAGCCTGATCTTTTAAATTCAGATAATCCAGATATTTTTGATGCATCTGAGTAAAATATGCTTCTTCATATCCAGAAAGAGGATTATAACCATCTGCATAACCACTCTTTTTTAATTCTTTAATACAGCTATCGTAAGTTGAAATCTTTACTTTTAATTCTGAGATTCCATATAACTTCCAATCAGTTTCATAAGCTTTTATAATATTTTCAGATTGCGTAAAATACCCAAACTGGCTAGGTGAATCGCCCATCTCTAATTGCATACCGCATATAGTGAAATCATTAGTTCCAGCGAATGCTACATCAATTAAACGAGAAGAAAGATTAAAAGAAGTATAAACTCTTGTCCAAGAAGATGTAATGTTATAAGCAACATTCTTTCTATCTTCTCCAGTGTTATTATAACCAAGATAAAATGTACCGGATCCTTTTACAAAACAACTAAGAGTATATCTCTGAGATGGTTCAATACTAATATTGTGTTGATAAATTCCTCCATTAGTACCAGTTACTTTAACTCCACGAGTGATTCCATAAGCAGGAGCATCATCAATTTGTATAGTTTGAAAAGAAGAAGTTCCAGGGTTTACCATATACCAATCTTGGCCCAACACAATCGGATTTACACATGAAATAATATTTCCTTTACCGAATCCTTCTACGGTTTCGTCTTGAGCTTGTAATGCAGCTACAATAGATGGAAGAGTGTAGTTCATAATTGATTCATATAAAGGCCAATCATGTGACTTTTTTAAAGCTTCTAAATCAAAATTCTTTTCATCGTCAACATATAGAGCTTCTAAACCCTTAATGATTGCCATGTTAGCATTATATGCATCTTTTAAATCTTCAACTTTTTTCCCGAACCAATTTGTTTGAGTAGTATCAATTGGGACTCTATTCATTAATTCAGTAAGAACTTCCAAATTTTTATTATATTCTTTGGATAAATTAATAAACTCTTCTCTGCGGGACTCCCTGTAGCTTTGCCATGCATTATATTTTTCTTGTAGTGAAGTGTCCATGTAAGGCTCACATATAAAATAGGAAAGATCAGTAATTACAGAATCACCAAAATTGACTGCATCAATATTATAATCATCTAAGCCTTCAACATAAAATTGTGTAACTAAATTTTCATCCCTAGAAATAGTTATACTATTCTGAATGTTTCTAAAACCTAAAACTACATTTGTATCTTTACCTAAGCTGTCAGGCCTATAAACATTTATGGTCATATTTACAGTATCAAACTCAAACACACATTTATAGGCTTGTGCGGCCTCTTGTGTTAAGAAAGCATATACATTTTGATCGTCTACTTCAAAGTTACATATATTATTAGGGAGCAATTTTCCGTCGTCATCAGGAGTAATACTATCCACATAACCTATATGCCAACCAGGAACATCTGCATGTTTTAATACTAAATGTAAAAAACTTAGATCTTCATTTTCTGAATCATAAAACTTAATCTGATAAAACTTATTTGTATCATGAGTTGCCTGATACATCATTTCATAGGAATCTTCTTCGCCCATATTAATTTTAAAGTTTTTCAGTTTATATTGAGTAAGCATGATTTCATAAGACTCAGCAGTAATCTCTTTAGTTTCACGCAAACCATCATTATTAATAGTTGGCGGATCTACTATTTTGAACCAAATGCCATCACAGTATAGCTCCATTAGCTCATCAAGTTCTTCATACCCGTCAGTAACAGTATTGTTTATGTATTTATCAACAGTAAATGTTAATTCAGCTGTATTATTAGTTTTTAACGACAATGAAGCGGTAGATGTATCAATGCCTCCTAGCGCACAATATAATCTTTTGCCAGGTTTAGCTAAATAAATAATAGAAGGCTCAGTACGTCCATAAATATCATACTTATGATTTATTTTCACCCAAACGCACCCACCTTTCTTGGTTCTCTATAAATAAGCTCAAATGTAGCATCACCAGTGAATCTTAATTCATTTTCACCGTAAGCCAATCTAAGCCAGTATATATTATCTATATCTTTTACACCCAAATCTTCAAAACTTATAATTGAATTAGTAATGTCATATATTTTTAAATGCTGGCAATCAATATAAAAGTCATCATCTTTTAAAGCATTTATTTTCATTGTTCCGTTATTGTCTGTTACATTTTGGATTGTAATAGTGCCATGGCTTTTAGGGGAAATTTTAATAAGAGGATAGATGTAATCTTCATGACAGTCAGAAGTGTTGTTAATTATATAAGTTTTTGGAAGAGTAGAAGAAGAGGTGATATTATGCGTAATCTCAGGAGTGTAACCATATGGACTGTCGCAAGTGACTGTAAAATTCATTTCATATGGGAACACAACATGATCAGTAGTAATTTCTGTGAATGTAGCAAAGAACTCTATATCTTCGTAAAAGTAGTCACCACCAATTATCTTAAATAATTTTGGTGTTTGTGGAGAAGTTAACCAGCCATTAATAATACGGATATTGCTTGAAGAAAGGTAATCAGTATCATTCATCTGTATAACACCTAATTTAACATCTGGAATGTACTCCAATGGGAAAGTAATAATACCATTTTTCAATATAGGAGTACATTTTTCTGGATATGTAATGATTCCACTAGATAATTCAGGTGTCACATTTGTATTGTGACAAGGATTTTTCATGATGCTAAGTGTAAAGCTATAATTATCGTCGTACACTGTTCCGAAATGATTTTCTCTTGCTCTATATCTATTCTTTTCTCCTAACTGTAAAGATCTGCTTTCAAGATTATCATTGTCTGTGATTCCAGTCATTATAATCCCGTATTCACTAGAATTATGTCCATCAAATTCAAATTGTAACATTTATTCACCTCTTTCATTTTATAATTTCATACAATAAAAGAACTGCCGAAGCAGTCCTTTTATCATCTAAGCTTTCTCCAGTCTCTAGTCATATTTTTGTTAATAATTGTAGAAACTTTGTTTGCGACATCTTGGATGTCTAAATCATTACTCATATTTGCTACATTAATGTTCACTTCGTTGTTGATAGTATAATCATTATTTGTGGCAGTAGGAGTAACCGGGTTAAACATATTGGTAAAGTTATTCATTGCAGCAATAGAAGGCTTGAGCAGACGAGTAAATTCCTCGGTCATTACTGATTCGCCAACTTTTGCACCAATGAATCCCTGATCTCCATTACTAATAATAGCTTTACCTAAAAGAGTACTCATATCAGCAGGTATTAGTTTATTTATTATTCCACCAGTAGCAAAACCATATGATTTATACTTTTGAAGTATCTGATTTTTTAAAGCAGAACCCCATGAATCATATTTTTTAACACCTGGAGTACTAATTCCAAGAATATCTGCAAGCTGTTGCATTTCTTTTGGTCCGACTTTTTTACCTTTGGAATTGAAGTAACCTACTAACTGACTAACACCAGATGGAATATCAGTTGCTCCATCTGGACGATTAGGTAGAGAGCTTGTCCAATCCTTCAGATATGCCTTTTTGAATCCTTCAACTGCGACATCAGACTGGTAGCTATGATTAGCCCCATTTTGATATGCATATTGCATGGCGGCTCTTAAGTTATCTCCAGAAGTAACATCAATCCCTGCATTAGCTGCATAGGATTTAATTGCTTCGTAATGAGCGTTTGGCATTACATGAACGGTACAAGTAGCTTTAGCAAGACCACCACCGCCAATAGCAGTAATGATACATTTTCTTGTCTTAGACTCATCACGCGCCATTAAACCGTTCTTATCAAGACCTGAAGACACACCACGAACTGTACCATCAGAAGAAACTTTCGCAATAGATTCATCAGAACTTTTCCACTCAATATCAGAGTGTTCCGGTTTGCTTGGTGACCATGTTGCTTTAAGCTGCTGTTTAATATGGTCATAAGTTAAATAAATATCAGTAGCGTTTAGTTTTAAACTGTATTTCTTGTTATTAACTGTACCTGGAGTTTCATTTCCAGCACCAGTGGAATCTTTATTGCTATTAAATGTATTGTGAATACCATTCTCAGCACCGGTATATGTATTATTACCAGTTGTAGAACCACCTTGTCCATTGCTTGTTCCGTATGGAAGAGTAACTTTCATATTAGAAATGGTTTCTAATGCTTTTATCTGTTGAATCAAACTTGTATTGAAATCAGCAGACTTACCTATCATAGTATCAAATGTGCTAGACACCTTAACACCATACTGATCCATCACAGTATGTAAATGTTTATATGTGTTATCATAATTAGTGGTTACATTGGTAAGCATTCCACTAATAATAGCTTCCTGAAACGAAGAATTTTTCTTTACTGCATCAAGTGTATTATCAAGAGCTTTATTCGCTTCATTAGAAAAATTCTCATAGCCGGTATTTTTCATATCGACTTCGTGTTGATGCATGGTATCTGCCATATCATCTTCGGCATCTGCAAGTTCTGCACGTAATTTCTCAAGACGAGCTTTGGCGGCAGCATTACTGGTTCCTTCAAGGGCAGCTATCTGGGATTTAAGAGTATTAATATCTTTAGACTTCTTTTTTAAAGTTTTGTCATAATCGTAATATTTCTCTTTAGCAGAAAGAGCGTCTTTACGCTTATCAATATTTTCCTGAAGTAAATCATTCTCTTTCTTAATTTGAGTCTCATACATATCAAGCATATTCTGTTTCAGTTCAGAAAGAGCAGTAGATTCTTGTTGAATACCATCAAGAAGTTGTTTGCTTTTCTCATTGTATTCGTCTAAGCTGTAACAACCATTTTTATATTGTTCTTCAAGCTTATTAAGACCTTCCCTATAGTTAGCAATCTTCTGTTTTGTCGCATCTATAGATTCTTGAGTTAATAAAATGTTAGTTAATCCATTTGTAGTAAATGAACCATCATCATTGTAAAAACTTTCAGCGTCACCGAGAAGTTTTTGCATAGTCTGATATTCAGTGATAACATTTGATAGTTTATCTTGTGCATCATCAAATGGTTTCCAACGAAGCTCCATGATTTCATTTTTCAGATTTTCTATATCACTGCCGATTTTTAAAATTTGTTCGTCAATCTGTGCTATAGAATCAAGATACTTCTGAGCTTCTTCATTGTTCATAGAAGAAAAATGAATATCATAGTATTCGGCTTTTTCTGCACGAAGCTTTTGAAGTGCATTAATCTGTCTCGCATTAGATTTAATGCGCTCCTGATAAATCTTTTCGTTAATCTGATACTCAGGATTATCATTTGCTTTTGCGTAATCAATTACTGCATCCTGCTTGGAACCTGCACGATCCCAGCGGTCAACAGCCCATTGTTTTATCTGTTCACGATTATCTTGTAAAGCCTGAACTAATTCAGCAGCTTCATTTTCTAACTTAACAGCCTCTGTCTGGAGACTATAAAGCTGTTTCTTCATCTTTTGGTATTCTGGATCGACAGTTTTATGTCCATTTACCTTAAGATATTCTTTCATCCTACCTTTATATTCTTTTATTTCTTTATCAGTAAGACGTTTCTGTTCATTGGTATAATAGAGTTCCTTTTTCATGTATTTTTCATATTTAGAACCAGGTTTCTGATTATACCCTTGTGAGACTCTCAATTCCTGTTTAGCGTTGTAATAGTCAGCTTTATTCTCACGTTTACCTATGACGGTGTCATAAGCTTCAATAACACGTTCGACCTTTGCTTTAGCTAAATCTTTCTGTGACTTAGTGAGTTCACGAATCGCTTTGTCACAATCCAAGATTTTTTCATACCATTCCTGATATGCGTCAACACGTTTCTTATCATCTTCGGATAAACTTTCAATATTGATTGTACCATTCTGGACTTTCTTTTTCAGTTCATCAGATAAACCAACAGCAGAAGCAACTTCATTTGCTTTAGCTACGTATTTCGCTCTGGAATCTTTTTGTGTCTGTAATTGTTTATTTAGATTTTTAAGTGCTTTATCATAATTCTTCTCAGAAGACTTATAATTACTATAATCGCTTTCAGCGATATCTTGATACTTTTCAACGATTCTCTCTAAACGGTCAAGAGCAGTTTCTATCCAGTCTTTAGCTTGAGTACTTACTTTTTTAATTGTATCATCTAATTCTGATGTACCATCTGCATAGGCAGGAGCAAGACTTACACCGGAAGCAGTACCTTGTGCATATGCTCTTGCATGACCATGTGTAGCACCATGTTTTAATAGATCCTCTGTCTGAGTAGCTGAAAAAATGATGTCACCTTTTTTCAAATTCTCAATATGAGCGCCACCAGGAATAAGTGACCATACACCATCACGCACTATGGATTCAGAATGACCGTTGATGCCTACCTCATTAACAAGGGCTTGCTCATCATGTTTAAGTGCTACTTCTCCTTTTGCATGAGCAGAAGAGAGAGGTTTCATATTAAGAACATTATAAGCTGTGCCGGAAGCATGAGCAACTGATGTCATTGTGCCAGAAGCTTGAATCTTTTTAGTATAAACAGCAGTACCAAAAATAGTTGGAGCAGTTTTAGGATAGCTACCAAGACTATAATTAGCTGTACCTGAAATGTCTGGAGCTTTTGTAGGATGTTCTCCAAGAGTAAAATTAGCTTTTCCTTCAATGTCATCCGCTTTTTCAGGTTCTTCACCTTTAACATAATTTACAGTAATACTTGCAGGATCGGATTCAATCTGAGCTTTGATAGCTTCTGCATTTCCTACATTATTTTCATTTACACCAATAGCTATTTGGACTTCTGGTGGGAGAGCAGCAATTTCACTTATAAGACTTTGAACTTTATCATCTTGAACAATTGCATCAATAGATACATTCTTATCTTGCAATTCGGCTATTCGTGACTGAAGTTGGTCTACTAAATCTGCACCTTGGGTCTGTGCAACGACTTCAACTTGTTTGTCATGTACTTGTTGCAAAGCATCAATAAGAGCTTGTACTTTATCTGCTCCCTCAACATCATTCTGAATTAACAAAGATTTTTTTTCATTGGTTAATTCTTCTATTTTAGAACTAATATCATCAATAGACATCGTATTAACATCAAAATCTAAGTCAATACTTCCCATTGTTCCGTCTGCTGCAAGTGCTTGTACATCGGCAAGAGCGTCATCAACAGAAGTTGTATCAACATCTATTTTGATTTTATCACCAATATCTTCATTGGATAATTGTAATAACTGATCTTCGGCAGTTTGAATATTGTCTGTATCTACTAATTTGATACCTGAATCAGTCTGAGCCTGTTGTAAGGTTTCAAAAGCTGCATTGGCATCTTGAGTAGCCTGATCAAGGGTGTTGTCCATACCATTCTGATAGAGTTGTGTTTGCTGATCCATTTCATTCTTGGCTTGCATGAAATCTTGAGCAGCTTGTACGACATCTGATGATAAACTAGACTGTCCAATAGCAGAAGAACTATATTCAGCATTCTGTTCTTGAGCAATAGCGGCTTTGTACATTGATTGCACCTGTTCTCCGCCAGTAATCTCTGGATGGTATTTACCATCACGATCTCTATATTTATTTACTTCTTCCTGCAAGTCAGCTACCTGTTTATGAGCAGTATCTAAATCAGTAGTATCAAAATCAAATGTGTATGTTTTACCAGTAAGGTCAGACAATTCGTCCTGTGCATCTTTAGCCTCAGAAACTAAATCTTCCAAACCTTTTGTCGCATCCATAGTAGGAGCATTAACTTTCAAAACACCAAGACCTTCAAGAGCAGTAAGGATCTGATCTTTAGACAACTGAGTCTTATCTGCTAACTGTTGTATGGCATCTTCAGCCTGTTCCATACCCTCAACATTATAAGCACCATCATTTAATTTGATGCCCTCTAATTGTGTACGGTTATATTTAGAAAGAGTTTCAAATGACTTTTCAGTAGCGGCATCATTTTCCTTATGTGCAGCAGTAAGAGCTTCTAATGAGTGTGTATATTCAGCAGTTCTGTCAGGATCATCACCGAATCCCATCTGTTCAGCAGTCTGTGGTTTCTCCCAAGACCCCTTAGTAGTTTCTTTAGAGGAATCACTACTTTCCTCAGAATCTTTTAATTTACCAGCTTCTTTTAAAGCCTCAATAACAGAACGAGCTTGGTCTTTTGTTAAGCCAAGCTTCTCACATAAAGACTCAACAGCTTTTTCAGCATCGCCTAATTCAGTATCCCACTTACCATCATTAAAATCTATACCTTCTAACTGTTCAGAAGTATATTTTCCAAGAGTGTCTACTAAAGAAGTAACATCTGTGTTCTGTTCTTCATATGCTTTATTGATACCATCAAGAGCTGTAGTAACAGAAGCAGAATCTGTTATGATACCATCCATTAATGAAGATACATCTGTTCCTAAAAGAGCTTCAACAGTTGTACCGGCAGAAGCAGCTAGCTCTTCTTGTTTAGCTTTTAATTGATTAATAGCTGCATTTCGCTGATCATTTGTCAATTGATCATTTTTTTGAACTCTTTTTATCTCTTCTTCGTAGGCTTGCGCTCCCATGGCAGATGAATTGAAATTATCAATAGCATTTTGAGCAGCATCTTCTGAATAAGACTCCATGTTATCATAGGTTTCTTTTAAATCCTGTTTATATTTATTAACTTTATCCTCAGAAGCAGAAATAGCAGTAGTGTTAGTGCTATCTGTATTTTTCAGTTCTTCGAGTCGTTTCTGTTCATCTGAAAGGGCAGAAGTAAGTTCTTGAGTTCTGTCTATACCTTCCTCTATAGATGATATAAAGTTATTATCAATGCCATAATCACGAAGACGACCGAAGTTAGCACTCATGAATTCTTTGCTGATTCCCATTGATCGAGCGGCTTTACTCATATTATCTATGTCAAATGACCATCTTTTACTTGCATCATCATAAGATGCCATACCCTTAGATTTAAGATCAGCTAAGAAATTATTAACACCTGTCTTATCTTCTGTGAGATATCTTACAGCTTTACCATAGTTCTCTGCAAAGTTTGCTCTATCATCTGAACCTGTAGGAGAAATAAGAGCGGCAAATGATTTAAAATCATCTGTACCTACAAGACCTTTATCATATGCATCTTTAGCATTCTTTAGTCCAGCAACAATGTTATTATATTTATCTCCGGCATTCTCCGTACTCTGGGCACGTTGCCACTGAGAATAATAGGAGAGAAGTTCCTGTTGCTGTTTCTTAGTCGCTTGCCATTCAGACTGAGATTGCATATAAGATAAATATTCGTCTCTAGCATCTTTTAATTTATCTTTTTCTGCGTCATAAGTTGCTCTAGCTGCTTCCTTGTCATCGGCTTTAGCAATAGCTTTCCAAGCTTTATCTGTTTCTTCTGCTTGCTCGGCAATAGCTTTAGTCTGTAACTTAATACCCTTTTCGAAATCTCCATCAGTGGCTTCAGCCTGATATTCCGTAAAGGTTTTCAAAGCATCTATGTTTAGTTTGATACCATCAGAAGTAGTGGTAAATAAATCATTAACATTTTGCTCAATGCCACGAGGATCTTTCACATCTTTGAAAGCAGTAGAAAGGATCTTAACATTGTCTTTAGAAATTCCACCTGCAGAAGTAGTCTCTGTAAGAATAGTTCCCATAGAAGAAAGAGTAGACTTAGCAGTTGATACTTTCGTTTCCATTGAATCTAAAGAAACGGCTGCTTGATCACTCATATTTTTAGCTGCTTGTTTAGCCTTTTCGAATGCCGTATAAAATTCATCAATTGAACTTAAATCTTTATTATCAGTGATAACCTGTACAGCTATTTCAAGTTCATCTTGTGTAGCATTTTTTAGATCTTCTCTTACTTTTTCGGCATCGCCTTTAGTTTTGCTAGCCTTTGCTCCTTTCAGAGCATCTCTAACCCTATTAAGACTATCTTGATTCTCCCAAACAGTATAAGCTTTATCATTGTCATCATATTCAGTATGAGCAAAACCAAAAGCTTCGGCTAAAGTACCTTTAGTCCAGAAATCGCTTTGAGAAATGTCTGCTATAGACTCAAGGACATCATCTCTTCTTGCAGCAAATTCTCTTACAGTTTCCTGGTCTTTAGGTTCCATTTCAAACAGTTGAGACCAAAGCTTTTGTTGATCTGGAGTAGCAGTAGCCATAGGGTTGACTACATTGTTACGGAGCCATGTGTCCATGTCTTTGCCGGACTGCTTAAAATTATCTAGTAGTCTTGTGCCGTCTGAAGAACCAAGCATACTATTCAACTGTGATTGAAACTCTGATGCCTTATCTTGATCTTCCCAGCTATCGAAAGAATCAATAGTACTTGCCATTGATTTGATAGAAGAAACCATTTCTCTTTTAGAGGCATCTATAGATTCTTGAGTATTAATTAAATTGGTATGAGCTTCTTGAAGTTCGCTATTGTCTGAGTTTAATACACTAGCAGCTTCATTATTAAGGAAATCTAATTGTTTGCCATCAAATTCAAGAGTTATCTTTTGACCATCTGCTGATTGTTTATAACCTTTTATTGCTTTTCCAAATGTGTTACCAAGCGCATCATATGCCGTTTGATCCAACGTATAGGTGATGGTATCTTCTCCTTTTGTATGCTTTTTAAGCATGTCGGAAAATTTTTGTACAGAATCAACTTTATATTTAGCTGCATCATATGCATTTTTGTATTCGTCTTGTTTGCTCTTATTCTCTCCTAAAGCAGTCTCATACCCTTTATACTGATCACTAATATTTTTCTTTGTATCATAATAAGTAAGATTCCTCTGTAGCTTTAGATAATCATTGACCTGAGTGTTTAAATCCTCAGCATTAGTTCCTGCATTAAGAATAGCATTACCCTGAGAATCCCATGAACGTGTGAGACTAGGAGCGGCAGCAGCAATTTGATTGCTTGTATCTAAGAAATCCTTATATTCATCATCTGTAAGACTAATATTTTTAATAGAATTACCGGATATTTTTACACCTTTGGACAATTCTGTGTATTTGGAAGTAAGTTCTCCAAGAGAAGCTTTCTGATCCTCATAGGCTTTAGTTTGGGATTGAATGGATTCTTTTGCTTCTTGGCCTTTAGCAATTAAGTTCTCATTTTTATGAACGAAAGCGTCAATGCCTTTACCAAGCAATGAGAAAGCTCCTTGTACAAGCATTCCAACACCAGCAGAAATAAAAGCATTGCCAATCATTGAGAGACCAGCAGATGCCATACTTTTTAGACCATCGGACCATTTCCCTTGTTTCTGTTGATCAGGTTTCTCCACCTCATTTTCTCTTTTAAAATCAGTGAGAGTCTTAGCATTAGTAGCTATTTGCTTGCCATAATCTTTGGCTCTTTGACTAGCATTCTTCGTTGCTTCATTCGCTTTAGCCATACGTTGCTCGTTGTCTGTAATGGCCTGACCATTGTTATCAAGTTGCTTGTTAAGGTCTTTAAGAACTTTTAAATCATCTGAATATGCTTGATAATTTTTATTGGCTTCTGCATAGCCTTTTGCTATAGCAGCATTACGTTGAACTCTTCGTGATTGTGGTAAAATTCCTCCATCTTCATTCTTGGCGAAAACCAAACTGTGTGATATAATATAGCAAATCTTAATTACTATATATAATAGAAAGAAGGAACAATATGGAAGAATTATTATTTTGCAATAAATGTGGAAAGACCAGTACATCTTCTTCTTATAAAATAGGGGATAGATGTTATACCTGTGAAATTGGAACTTATATAGGTACTGGCATTGATTGGTCTACAGCATATATGGAGTTATCAAAAGAATATGAGAAAACTCATGACGGTCATTGTCCTAGTTCCTTAGAATCTGATGAAATGCTCCGAGAGAAATATTTCTATAACAAATTAGACAATGAAGTAGATTACTCTGCCGTTAAAAAAAGAAAATACTGGGAATCCCCTGAAGGAGTAGAAGAGCAAAACAGGATAACAGACAGATGGTATGCCAAACAGAATGCTCAGAAATTCTCTACTGGGCCTAAGTGTCCAATTTGCGGCAGCACAAATCTTAAGAAAATCACTGGAACAAGAAAAGCAATGAAGATAGGTCTGTTTGGTCTTTTTGGAGCTGGTGATCTTGGTAAGACTTATCAGTGTGGACAATGCGGAGCTAAGTTTTGATTATAATAAACTAATGTTCTGTATATACAAAGTTGTCGAATATTGTTATTATACTACTAGGTATATTATGGTTATAGGTGCTGCATTATAACTCGCTGCACGATAATATACTTGATCATTTCTTTTGATCATGCAGAAGTGTTGGCATACATTCTGTATTGTTGATGCGGACGAAGAATCTGCCCGTTCTGGGCAATACACTTCCCCAATAAAGAAATTTATAAGGGAAGGGGGTGAAAAGAAGAATATGAATACTGGAATAATAATATCTCTTGGTAGTCTTTTACTTGTTGTAATATTAGCTGGTCTATATTATAACTCGAAAAATCATACCGTTGATCAAATTTGCAACCATCCAGAATTATCTGATGAGAAAGTCAAATTTATCACCGGAATGATGAAAAGGCAATACAAGAATAAAAAAGTTGACTAATCGCTAATAATGTTCTACTTTATCATTTAATTACTTCGTCATATGTATTTCTCTTTTTAAAATTTTTAATAGAAGGAGAACTGTCACAGCAGTTCTCCTTTCTGTGCACCAACACTTTGCATAATACTATAGGAAAATTAACAATCTCGACTGCATTGAATACAACTGAAAAGATTATTCGTATAGGTCATATCCTGGAAGTTGATCAGCAATTTCTTTTGGGTAATTAATGATAAATTTTGTCCTGCCAATATTACTGATTTCTATAAGTAAATCTGTAACTTCATCTGAGCTTAACTTTTGAACATATTCAGGAACCAATTTATCAAAAATATTTTTATCCATTAAATACACCTACTTTCAAAACTATACTATGGAGGTTTAAAGATTATGGAAATATTAGAATGTCCTCTTTATAAAGAGTGCAAGGAAGAGGAATGTCCCTATTTTGAAAACGAAGATTGTACGTATTATATTAAACATAAAGAAGCAGGAGAGTAATCCCTCTTGCTTTTGTGCCTACATCACCTTTGCACATAAGGTAAGATTGCTCACAAGAGTAAGATGTATTTACCCTTTAATTTATTCGGCGTAAGCTGCCTAACAGTCCTGACTATTCCTTCTTGATCCGGAGACCAAGTTCCCATTATAGTCGATGAACGTTCTTCTCTATAAAATAAAGAAGCTTCGCTGCAGATCACCCATATATATACATTGTTACTGTACCTATTACATTACTGTAATTGGGGAGTAGTATATACTTCGGTTCACCCTGAATGCTAAATTAAAAGCATTTCTCTATTCCTTCGAATAAAGACAGTTTCGGTTGTTTGCTTAGTAACCCCTTTCTCACATGAGATCGTTCCGTGTCACCACCAGGTTACATGGGGCGTTTTCTAAAGGACCAACTGATAATTTGTCCCACCCCAGTCCATAGCATGGCTAACAAGCATACCGCCGACTCCGGCTAAGGATTTATTAAGTCCCAAACCATTTAAGAGCCCTACAGCGCCGTTGCCAACATCAAGCAATCCTTTAAAAGTATTAGTACTACCTTCTGATTGCCATAACTGTGACCAAGATTCTTTAATTTTAGTTGTTTTTGCTTCGATAGAATCAAGGTATGTATTAAGCTCGTTCTGAGCTGAATTTTGATAATTATTTGCGGAATCATTATAAACATCTGTAAGCAATTCAGGATGCTGCAATATGGATGCAAGAATATTACTTCTATTTTTTCCTGCCATCATTTCAAGCAGAGCAGCCTGTCTATTCTGACCATCTGCCAAATCTTGCTTACCAATATCATCCCAAACCTGAGAGATATCTTTTAAAATATCATAAGTATCTCTATAGTTTCCATTCATATCAAGAATAGAAACTCCAGCCTTACCGTTAACGGCAGTAAGAGATTTAATATTTGAATTAAGTTTAGAAGTGGTCTCTACAAGACCTTCTGTATCTTCACCCATAGAAGATAATTCTTCAGCAGAAGTGCCTCTAAGTCGTAATGCAATTGTTCTAAGACCAGCACCTACCTTCGATGGATCCTGCACTACACTATTTGCTGCCGTAACAAGAGCAACTGACTTGTCAAAGTCGTTCCCCGCTGCTACCAATGCTGAACCTGAATCCTGTAAAGCAGTGGCAATTCCGTCTGTAGAAATTGCATAGTTGTTACCAACAAGATTCATTTTATCAACGAGATCCATAGAATCATCAACTTTTACGTCGTATGCTTTCATCATGGAAATCATAGCGGTTGTTGCATCATCTATAGATCCGAATTCTGATACATTTTTTAAAATACCTGTATTTTTAGCTAAAGTCTGAGATTCATTTAAGCTATATCCAAGACGAGAAAAATCAGCAGCACTACTAGTAATCTGAGTGGTTGTACTACCAATGTCTTTGGCATCAGTTCTAGCCTGAGTAGTAAAGTCTCTATATTCTTGTTTTGTACCATCTGATGTTTTCTTAAGTTCAGTCATCGCTGAATCTAATTCTTTTATTGATTCGACACCGGATCTGACACCCGTTGTTAATGCTTGGAATCCAAAATTACTTACAAGATACTGGCTAAGACTACGGAACTTTTGCCCCATTTCAGAAATATAACTAGATAAAGGTTTTACACTTTGAGTAACTTTAGTAAGAGATTGGTCAATATTACCTGGACCATTTTTATATGCTAATTGATATTTTTCAAATACACCAGACCCTCTATCAATAGTAGCATACATTTTACCTTGTGCTGCATTAAACTCTGTTGTGTATTTGCTTCCTTTTGCCAGATCTGCTGACATTTGTTCCATCTTAAGACGGACCTTATCAGATGCTGGATCTAAATCTGTACCAATATATTCTGAACGGCTATATCTATTTGGAGTACGTGAGAAAAACTGATTAGTATTACCGAGATACCTAGCTTGACGATTGGCTTCAGAGTGGAGAGCAGCAAAACGTACTTGCTCAGTGTCTCTTTCGTCTCCAGTAAGAGTCGCAAGACTATCACGAGATTTTTTTAATTGCTCATATGTATCATTGAAAGATTTTAATCTTTCATCATAACCTTGTCCTAGAGTTTTATCTAATGGTTTACCATTGTTAGGATTATATACTTGAGCCATTTTATTGAATGTCTTCTGTTTCTCACCCAAATCAGTGATTACTTTGTCATATTCTGAAGCACTCTGAGTCATAGATTCGTAAGCTGCTTGATTTTTAGCTTGGGCTTGTCTAACATCAGCAGCAGTAGTAGCCCAATCAGCAGCTGTCCCATTGCTCCGAATTTGTTTTGCTAGTTCACCATTGCGGCGATAAAGGGAATTCCTGGATTGCTTATATGTAGATTCATTGATAAGTCCTTTAACATACTGTTCCTGTAAAGTGCCAGTAGTTTTCATATTCCTTTTAATTTCAGCTTGAGCTTGTCTAAGAGTAATACCTGCAGATCTTGCGGTATTAGAAGAACTAGTAGTTTCTCCAACAACTATTTTACCGTCTTTAGTTTTTATATTGTCTCCAACAGTAAGCTTAATAGAGCCCATGTTTTTAGCTGTAGATTTTATTTCATTAAGTTTGGCTAAAAGTCCATCAAGCTCCCCCATAATACCTTGATTTACGGAAAGTTTTACTTCTCCTAGATCAAGCTTGCCCTGATACTTTGACAGCTTACTGGCTGTATTAGCCATAGATTTTAAAGCTTTTTCGGGATCGACCATCTGTTCTACAAGATTAGATCCCTTAATAATAGGAGTATTTTTAGCGGCTTTGGCAGTTGCTTTACTTATTGTTTTTACCGCTGTCTGTGCATTCTTAGTTAGCTGTTTAGTATTACCTAATTCCACACCTAGTTTAATGTGCTTCTCTTTTAAAGAATTAATTCGTGTTTCTAATGCATTTAGCGCACTGTCTTCAACTTCTACACCAACGTTTATTATATAATCAGCCATTTTCTCACCTCACTTTATAAACCAACAGAATGTAATCCGCTGATAACGAATTTTGTTGCTTGCCCTTTGGCATGCATTTTTCTAGCACGAAAATATTGTTCCCAATAATTTCTGATAGGAGTTATTGTTTTACGAAATCCATGATTACCTGTTTCAAATCCCCAAGAAAAAACTATTTCTGGATCACCTTCCAATGGTTCCCATATGCCATGTCCTCCAGACATATGGCTTGAATCAAATCGTGCTCTAAGCTCTGCACTTCGACTATAAGCAAAGCCTGTAATTGTATGAATATTTTTTAAATCATAAAGTCTATAACCATCCGCCCAAGAAGAATAGTCATTATAATATTTTTCTTCTGACTGTTGTGCATCTCTTTCCATCTTAGGCTTGTAGTCATTAACAAACTGCTGTAAACCAATAGTTATTCCCTGGTCAATCAGCTTTCTTAACTGTGGAATTGTCCCCATCTTTTACATCAGCCAACTTTCGTAAATAATCTAACTGTTCCGGAGTAGCTTCTTTAAAAACATTTTCTAATATTCCAAATAATGCACTTAATCTATTAGACATAGAGTTAGTAAATGAAATACGAGCAGAAAGTGTTTCTTCAAACATAGCGACCATATCTCCATAATCAACACCAATCATTTCAATAATTTTATCTAAAAGACCAGAAGATACTAAGGCATCATAAGCATCAAGACCTTCTTCGTCTTCGTAGGTGAGATTAGTATAGATAACCACACATGTCAGAGAAAAGTTTAAATGCTTATTCATTGGTTCGTATGTAAGAAGAGAAGTATCATATTCAATAATACTTTCAATAACTGTATCTATAAGTGCTCGTTTAGTAGCAAACGGCACATAATTTTCAACTTCAAGTTTTTCTAAAGCCCCTACTGGGTTCTCTTTATATTCTTTTACAAATTCTAAAATATTAATTTCCATCCTTTTTTCCCTCTTTCTTCCTTGCTCTTTTTAAAGCTTCATTTTCATCCCAATCGATCCAACCAGTAGACTTAGTATGAGTGATCCATACATAGTCCAAATCAGGATAGATATAATACATCAGTTTCCGTTTAATCTTGGCAGAAGGATCAACCATTCCACCTTTAGTGTCGTAGACACGTTCGCTTCCATCTGAGTATTTGACCCAAAAGTCAGCAACATAATCTATTGCACGTATAGTCTTTCCATTATGCCTGAAAGACGGTTGCAATTTATATTTTTTTTGTAATTCATAATCTACAATTTCACCAGAGTCCAATCCAGCGCATATGATGTCTTCATAAAATCTTTTCTCTAATAGAGAATCGAAACATACTTCTTTTTCTGTTTTTCTATCTATAACAGTACGATTCTGTTTACCTTTAGTAGTTTGATCGACACCATATTTAGATCTTTTTTTATAGTTCCTCACGTTATCACTCCAAAGTATGATTTTGATATTCTTTGTAATACGGATAACTTTCTTTCTTATCAAACACCATTACAATCACATCAGGACTATAATAAACATCTAAAGGCTTTAGCCCATGCTTTAAATAAAGTTTCATTTGCTGTGGGTCTATAATTCTCACTGCCTGAACCGGATCATAAGGAACTCCTTTTAAGTTAGGTATTACAATCTCCATTTAATTCCTCCGAAAAAAATAAGGGGAAACTGCAAAAATAGTGCGGCTTTCCCCTCAATAAAATATTTAATTTTCCGTCACTATTTTTTTAGTTTTTGCTTTAGGCTGTTCTTCTTTCATAATTTCATTTACTTTATCCTGAATAGGTTTAGTAAATTTTGTTTTATGAGTAACAGCATCAGCCAATTCTTTTTTTGCATCCTCTTTGGTCACATCACCAGTATTGTATTTAGCAATAATGTTATATACTTTTCTACATTCTTCTGTATGAAAAGCTACCATCCAAACAGGTTTATCTGCATCTTTAGTGCACTTAGGACAATACTCATAAGTAGTGCCACAAGTTACACAAATTCTTGGTTTTGATTTCATTGAGTATTCCTCCTTTTTCTCATTAGAAATACCCCGGATGAACCGGGGTATAACAACTTAAGGATTACTCCTCTACGTCGTCCTCTGTCATTACAATGTAATACAGCGGAGAACCTGTCTGACAATAATCTCTCTGAGCTACACCAGAGAATGTAATTGTGCTATCTGTTTCAAGTGTCAGATCGCAATCTGGTGCTACCTGGAAACTTGGGAATACGATATAAGCTGCACGAACTACATCTACAGAACATGTGTCTGCAACAAGAACTTTCATTGTAATAGAAGAAGTAGTCGGGAACTTATCAGACTCATTAGTAACCTTAACACCACTTTCTGTCTCATATTCATATTTAGCAATAAGAGTACCTGTTACTCCAGTAGGAAGAGTAATTTTTCCGCTATCTTCAGTGTATACAAAAGTATCAGCAGTAGGAGCAGCAGTAGTAGAAGCAGTATAAGCTTTTCCTAATGTGCCGTTTGCTTCCAGAGCATAAAGCTTTGTAAGTGGAGCTTTCGGTTTCAGCTTTTCAGGAATTGTATATTCCTTAATGCCAGTTGTATCAATATGTAAGATTTTTGGTGCAAGAATCTTAGATTCTTTTGAAGCAATAATCTTATCTGTGCCAAATGTCTGAGACAGCATAGAGAATGAAAGTAAGTTACAATCAGCAGATACTTCTACAGATTTGGATGTATAGAATCTCTTAATCAGTACACCAAGAGCATCTGTTTTATCTTTACTTTCAGAAGTTGTATTAATAGAAACATTAGATAAATTGTTTAACAGATAGAGTAAATCTCCATCGCTATTTTCACCAACAATTTCTAAGACTCTATCAATAACCAGAGAATCAAAATTTGCCATAATATTTTCCTCCTTGATTTATTATTCGGTTTTAGTGACTCGTACATTGCTCGAAGAGGAGTACTCATTAGATAAGTCACGCAACCAATTTAATTGTTTAAGTAGATTTGGATTCTTAGACATATCAACCATTCCGCTGTACATTCCTGCAGAGATGGAGGCAGCAGTATTAATGGCCTGAATCCTTTGAACAGAATCTAAAAATGCATAGATTCCAAGACTTTTAAGACTGTTAATGTCATATTTAAAACCAGGACTATTTACCATAGATGAAATTAAAGGCAATAAAAAAGAACCCGGAGAGGGTTCTTGAGAAGCTTCTTTTACTCTTTGAATTTTTTTTCTTCTATCTTCATCTACTAATAGCTGTAAGGTTTCTTTGTTTGCAGCTCGTTCACGCTTAGGATGAATATTGTGCACCTCACGAATGAAAGATATCATTTCTATGTATATATCACGAGTAATTATTAATTCAGTATTTTCATCATAAAGCATTATATTATGAGTTTCCGGATCGACTAAAGGTGCCATATCTTTCAATGAAATAGTATCACCTAAAAGAAGACAGGTATCTTCAACACCTATATCACGAGTAAGAAGTATGAATAAATCAAAATCATCCAACTTACTATAGTTATAACCAAGATCCCACAATTCAGACTTATAATCAGAAGGTATAGAACATATTTTATAAACTACATTAAAATAATGATTTTCTCCATATTTAGCTATATCAAGAATAGAAGGTTGATAAATAGTAATCTGATCATTAATTTTAAGGTTCTCACCTAAATAAATGAGAAGTTTATCCATAATAATCACGACCTAACTTATCTAAGCGATTACTCTTAAGCCTATTTTGAATATCATTCGGAGCAGTCTGTTCAAAATACATATTCCTATAGTAATAACCATTTTCAGCCACTTTGCCAGAATCATATGTTTTTATTAACTGCGTACCTAATATGTTTGACCATTGAAATCTTTCTTTAACTAAAGCTGCTAGTAAATCCTGTCGATCAATACCCCAAATAGTACTGACATCATCCTGGTGAGCTATAGTTCTAAAAATAATTTGTTTAGAAACCATAATATTATTTGAGTATACAATTTCAGTGTCATTTACTTCAAAACAAATAAAGTTTTTGACTTTACTTTGTGCATCTGGAATCTTTAAAAAAGAATAAATATTTACATTATAATAATCTTCCGGACACGCATTAACTGCTTGAAGTTCTTTATTATTTAAGATTTCAATAATATCTGAATCTTTGTATAAATCCTCTAAGATTTTTCTCTTATCATAAGAAATACTGTCAAATCCCTGTTCATTTCTACAAGAAAATAATCTATCAATACGCTCTTGATTCATCGCATCACCTCCAATTCAATAGAAGATGGTTGCTTATTTGGAAGAGTAGCAATAATCTTTATTACTTTTCCTAAATTATTATAATTTAACAAAGCTTTGATACTTAACGTATTCTTACCTTCAGAGATTTCAAAGTCATTAGATAATTCTTCTACAGATAATTTGTTTCCATTGAACTCATAAGACCAAATGACAGATTTATCTTTAATATCACTCGTAACTGAAATAGTTCTTTTAGAGCCTCCAACACGTAAAGCTCTATTAGTACCTGAACATGATAAAACAATGTCCTCTATTTCTGGCTCTTGAGGAATAACCGGAGAGTCATAATAGTCACATATTTTTAATTCAACATTATCTGTAACTTTATTGAAATGATCCTGTTTAAGCGTTACTTTAGTTACTCCGCATGGGAACGTATCTTCTAGTTTTGACACTTCAAAAACTAAAGGCCTAATCATAGAATCACTCAACATGAAACGATCATTATAATCAATTGTTTGCGTAGTTGGAGTAGTAGGGACAATAAACTGTGACTGATTATCTACTGATGTAAAGAAACCATCGCTCCATACGCCACTGTTGTAGTTGTTGCGGTTTCTTAATACACCAAAACAACTATAAATTTGTTTATTCTTTATCCATTTAAACATCCAATTACATTTAAGAATGTTATATCTTATGAAAGAGTTTTTATCATTCTTCCCTAAAATAAGCCATAGCTCATGAACACCTGTGTTCTTATCCGGTATTTCAAGATAAAAACCAAAACGTTCAATACTATCTTGGTCCATATATTTCTTTTCAGGGAAATAGCCAGGTCTGAATTGAGCCAGATACTCAACCTGGTCCTTATTGATTGTATAGGTTTGAGAATACTGATATTTGATTTCAACATCTTCTAAGTATTCCATAGTCCTAGAATATAGCTTACATTGTCTGTAACCTAAGTCATTGGTGAAAGTTTTCTGCATGATTTCGTCTGACTGAGTACGAATACTGTCTGATACAGTATTACCGCATAAAGCCATTCTTTTTTTGAAAATATCACTCATGGTTATCACCTATTTTATCTATGATAGAATGAGCATCAAAAATTATTTTTCTATATTTTTGATGGTTGAAATTAGGATTATTAAATTCAAGTTTGGCGCATTCTATTGTATTAGCCAAATCAATTATATAAGGTGATGGGATTAATTCAGCTAATGCTGCAATATATAATTGCAAGTTATTAAAATAATTGTCAAGTTTTGGATAAGAGTTTTCTTGATAGATTAAAAGCCAATGAATTTTATTATGTAGTAATTCTATATAATCAGAGAACTGATTGTCATTAAAAGTTCCATATTTATACTTCATTCTGATCACCATCCAGATAAGAATTACTTCTGGAAGAGTGATTCCTAAAATATTTTCTGGCTTCCTTTTTATATTTCTTTTGAATACTCATAATATAATTGGCATGTTCTTTTTGGCTGGTCCATTTTTCATCTTTTGAACCATAAAACATATTAGTATGCTCTAAAGAATTCAAACGAATATCATACCAAGCAACGATCATATATAAAGCAACGACTTCTATTTCACCATTAGTAAGGGTGTCCTCGAATTCGAACAGAACATCATTTTTTTTCGTTAAATCATGTTCTATTTTTAACTGGTCTAATTCAATCATTGCAATAGCACTATTTAGCCATTCTAAGCACAATTCAGTCCAGTCATCAGACGCTAATTTTAATACTTTTATATCTTCAACTTTATTTTCAAATCGTTTAAATACTGTTTCATAAGAGGTCATAGAACACCTCCTAAATCATTTTTTCTAACTCTGTACCACAAATTTCATCTACAGCACGTACTTTCTGAATAGAATCAAATGTACCATTATCCAGTCTAGTTGCTACCTCAATTTTAATTGCTGTTTTAAGCCCCTTAGGAACTTCAGCAAGTGCTTTCTTAAACTGAGCTGGTGAGAGAGCAAGAAACTGATTAATATCAGAAGCATCATAAAGATTATCATAAAGATCTTTTACATCTTTCCATCTAGGATCCTCTAATAATTCATCATTCTCAATCTGGAAACATGGATCATAGATATATGGTGAGCGGCTAGATTTAAGAGAGTACAAATCTCTATATTCTACTTCACGAACATCTCCATATCCATCCCAACGGTATAGAATATCACTTTGTTTACCAGGCATAAATAATGTTCCCTGCACTAAAGAACGACATTCAATAAGTTCGTTCTGTTCAAACTTTTTAGTAGTTTTAACAGGAGCTGTTTCCTTTGTAGTATTTTCAGTAGTAGCAACAGTTTTTGTTGCAGCTCTTCTTGTTGCCATGTTATTACTCCTTTTTAATCAGTTAAAGAGGTGGTAATTCCACCTCTTTAAATAGTTTTTTATTTAAGTGTCCAAACTCCGAAACGCTTTCCAATAATTGTGGCCACACCCATTTTAATCTGATATTCATACTCATTAGTTTTATCCATATTTGTATTTCCATCAGATACTTCTTTAATCTGAGCGTCGCCTTCATTGTAGATCTTGATAAATTTGTTATCAGCTACTGGCATAATCAGAAGTTTAGTATTATCTACTAACTTTTTACTTGTGTCATTGTTAGCAAATCTCTGTGGAATTTCAACAAGACGAATACCTTCAAACATACCTAAACGGCCTGTAGTGTGTCTTTCATCTTTCATTGCATTAGATACCCAAGTAATATCTTCCATAGCAGAAAGTTTTGCAAGAGCAGATTTGGTGCCCATAACAACTACTTCATCACCTGTAGCCATCTGTACATCTTCAATCAGAGTCATAAACTCATCTTTTGTAGCTGCTGCAAGTGTACCTGACTTATTAAACTGTGTAGATGGAAGAACCTTCTCACCTGCTGCCATTACAGCTGCATATACCATATCGTTAACTTTTTTGTCAAAAGCTTCATAGATTTTCTGTACAAATGCAGCCCAGTCAATACGACCTGCCATAAACAGCTCATATTCTGTGTAAATTTTAATCCCATACCATGAGGTTCTAACAGAGAATGTCTGTCCTTCTGCCAGACGCTGTCTGATTAGGTCATGATGGTTACCGGAAAGCTCAGACACTGTCAGAATAACTTCATCCGGTACATAAAATTCATTAGTATCACCGTCAGCCATAGATTTGATTTCTACAAATTCATTGAAGAATGGGTTTTCTCCCCAACCAGAAACAAGCAGATTCTCTACTGTCTCTTCGATAATTTCAAATACATCAATTTTATGTCTACGAATAGCTTTTCTAAGTTCTTTTCTTGAGCAGTTTTCATCTACTCCAAGTACAGAGAACATAATCTCTCTGATTTTATTATTAGCATCTTTTGTAGATACTTTTTCTTCTCCCTTAGCTGTGTCAAACATAAGCTGGGAGTACTCTGCATAATCATTTTCAGCAAAAATATTTCTTACTTCATTACTTGAAAAATTAAGTTTCATTATGTATTCCTCCTTTCATTAACCAATTGTCAGCTTTTTGTCTGCTACAGTTACAGTTGCACCTTTAGTAGGAGTACCACTAAATCCTTCAGATGATACTTCAAACACATCACCTACATAAAGCTCATATGCTCGAACGATGTCACCATTTGCGTTATAGAAATTACTTTCATGTTTAAGAGCGGTAGTATACTCTTCGTATAACATTGGTACCTGGAGCAGTAACAGAGCATCTCCTGGTGTTTTAACTTCTACATACCAATTTCCGTTAGCTGCTTTATCCAGTACTACACCAGCAAAACCAGTAGATTCTTTAGCTTTATAAGTCTCCGGTTTGATATAATCGCCTTTTGCAACAATTGATCCGTTGTCCAGATCTTCTTCAATCTGAATGTTATAAATATGACCTGCAATAGTAGCTTTCAGCTTAGAGCTACCAGCAACAGCGTGTTTTTCAGCAGTGGCCATAAATTTCTGAAAATTAGATGCCATTTTTATTTCCTCCTTTAAATATTTTTAGGCAATAAAAAAGAGCTATTTGATAGCTCAATCCTTAAATAAACTTCCATATGGTTTCTTAGCTTTCTTAGGTTCAGTAAAACCAATAGCACTAGGTTTCTGCTGATAGTTGAAAGTGCCTTTTTCTTTAACATATTTACCTAAAATAGCATCGGCTCTTGTCTGTACTTCTTCTACACTGTAGATAGCCTGATTTTTGATCAGTTCTTTAAAATCTTCTCTATTTTTCAGTTCAGTGTAAATTTCAGCACCAAGAACAGCTTCTTTATCTTTTGATTCGTACTCATTAATTTTATTCTGAAGAGCAGCATAGTTACTTCTGAGTTCTTCTAATTCACTTTTTTCTGAAAGTGTAAGATACTCTTTAAATAATTCTGTTCTTTCATCTGAGAGAGATACTGCATCACCATCTTTTGTATAGCCCTGACGGAAAATTTTACTTTCATCCCAGTTGCTATATACAAAATGGTCATCATATGTAGCATTAATAAAATACCATTCATTATCATTTTCTTCCCAAGTAGACAGAAGAGTATATAATGCACCTCTTACATCTTCATGACTAATTTCAAAAGTAACTTCAGTATTACCATTTTCTTTTTTTGTATATCTTTTTTTATTGCTAAACTCTGAATTGTCATTTGATTCTGGATCAGCTTCCGGATCAGCAACTGGTTCTTTTACCGGTTCGTCTGGATCTTCTGTACCTTCGAATAATTCAGCAAACTTAGCCTCTAACTCTTCATCGGACATAGACTCATAATCAAAGTCAAGGTCTTCAACAGTTTTAGAGTATTTCTCTAATAATTCATTGAGTTTCAACGTTTGGTTTCCTCCTCCTAATATATAAGTGTAGGGTTTCAGTACCCAAC
>UMEX01050343.1_pt1 | contig 59111 bp, 58 predicted proteins | sample 1964871 | NCBI WGS metagenome assembly UMEX01 (sample SAMEA4836032, study PRJEB28245) | human gut metagenome | biome: gut microbiome; material: fecal sample | place: Denmark | collected 2008
GACAAAAAGAACGAGATACGTTACAAGGCATTTTGCCAAAGAGTGTGTGAACTGACCGGAGCTATCAATGGCTATGACTATGTATCCGTGAGTGGCGAGAGGCTGACCATTCACGAGAACCGCAAGGCAGAGAAAGAAGTCCGCAAGGTAAACATCATTGAGTTTGATGCGGCTTTTTTCAACGGCAAGTCGGTAATAGTCTTTGATGATGTGATAACCAAAGGATTGAGTTATGCCACCTATGCCAACCAACTTGAAAGACTTGGCGCCAATGTGCTCGGAGGTATGTTTCTCGCAAGAACCCATTACAAAGTGAAATGATATGACCCAGACAAAGTATGACAAGGCAGTGTCCGTTTGCTTCAGCGGACACCGCATCATCCCATTCCTCTATGGGAAGCAACTGAAGCAGCAATTAAAGGCAGAGATAACCAAGGCATACGCTGACGGCTACCGCCATTTTTATTGTGGTATGGCAATAGGGTTTGATATGTTGGCGGCAGAAGTCGCCATCTCGTTGCAATCTGAATTGCCAGACCTGCAAGTCATTGCCGTGATACCGTATCGTGAACAAGCCGGGCGGTGGAGCGATGCGATGAAAGCCAAATATGACACTATCCTCCGTAATTCGGATGATGTTATCATTCTGAGCGAACACTACTATCAGGGCTGTTTGCTTCGACGTAATGACTATATGGTTCATCACAGTTCGCGTCTTATTGCGTGGTATGATGGCAAACCAAAAGGCGGTACGTTTTATACCTGCCGCAAGGCTACGGCGAATGGACTGGAAGTTATAAATCTCTATGACGGTTCAATCGTATGACAGGCATCTTGTTTTAGCGTGTTCTGGGACACAGCGGCAGTCCTTTGGCATATATGTAAAGGCTGTTCTGCCAGCCATTGCATATATGGCAGGGCACGCTGCTGATTCTGATGTGCCTGTCAGTCGCCGTGCTATCCTTTTATATCTTCGGAATCTCCGTCCTCCCTTTTCCTTTCCTCCCTTTTTTAGTCTTCCTTTTCACTCTTTGGCTGTGCGACCTATGGGATAGAATTTTCCGCAAAGGTAACCGGCCGTTCCAATCCTGCCAATGCCGGCATACTGCCGCGAGTGACACGCAAAAATCTTCCTCTGTCGAGCGTATTTTTCCGGTTCAGCCTTGTCCGATTGTTCCTTGCCACCTTCAGAAAGCAGAAAAATCTTCCCGGCGGTCGCAAACAGGCCGAACAGAGGGAAATAAAAACAATAAATCAAAAAGACAATGAGCAAGTACGATTTTATCAAGCAGGGCAATCTCCTTTATTGGCACGACCCCGACAACGGACTGTCAGACGGGGCTTACAGAGTGGTTTCCGCACCCGAAGAAATTGAGGAAGATAGTATTATCCTAATTGCGACAGACTCATCAGAGGCAGAGGTTTTGGCATCGGAGTTATCACCGATAAGCACACCGATAAGCCACAAAGACGAGTTTATGAGTTGGAAGAAAAAGCGTGAAGCCGAAGGTATGGTATTTTTCAATCGTCTGTCCGAAGTCGTGGAAACAGACAGTGATTTGGCTGTAGGTGATATGGTGGCGTTCACTAATGACTACGGGGTAGTATTCGGACCACAAGAAGTGCTGGCTTTCAGAGAACCTTGGAATGGCGGCAGATGCGTGTATCTCGACAGCGACGCCTATTGGTTTCCCGACCGCCCCGAACAGCTTACAATCCTAAGCAAAGGAGGTGCGAAATGACAAACGAAGACAAAATCCTAAAACGACTTTGCGGCAATATCGCCGCAGGTCGTTTCAACTGGCGGAAATATTGTACTCCGCAGTCATACTTCGGTTGGGAGATTTGTGTTACTCCATTGCATTGTTCTTACGGACAGATAGGTTATACCGTCTATTTCCCTTATACCAATATGCCGGAAGTGGAATACGACTGGGATATGGGCAAACTGACCATTGACGGCGAGAAGTGGAGAAGCTATTTGCAGAATAATCAACAATCATAAAAAATATCAATATGGCACAGAATTTTTATACCAAATGGCAGGATGCCATCCTTGCGGATGCAGGAGCTTATGTTTCAAAAGAGTATCGCAGTTTCCAAACGGCATTGGTGCGTGAGATTTCCAAATACGCAACAGCCGTTGGCGCAAAAGTAACGTCCGACTCAAAAGAGCATTATAGTACCTCTTGCTTTGTAGAGCGTAACGGCAGGTTTGTTTACATCAGCCACTCTTCCACTCTGTCCCGAATGGATAACGGCGTTAGAATTGAACTCGACTCGTTCCTGATTCGGACAGCCAAAAGCGCAAATGATTGCAGAGGAGGATATAACCAGTTTTGCGATATGGCAAATTTGCAGTCGAAGATAGATGATTTGTTGGAGGAATAACCAGTAAACAGGAGGGGATGCGGAGCAAAAACTGTTTCGCATCTTCTTTTCCTCTCTTATGGGCGCATCCGTGCGCCCTTCCTTTTATACGATTAAACCTTTAATCGAGAACATAGTGTTCCTGCACTTATATCAGTCTAAAATCCGACCTTTATAATATCATATTCCCCCTTGATAGTTACAATCTTGATTTATGCCAGCCTGCCCCTTTGATATTGTTTTGCAAAGGAAACGCCGTTTCGTCAAATGTCAAATATCTGTTTCAAGAAATCTTCCTCTGACAAGCAGAGCGTATTTCTTGCCATCCATTTGCCTTATTGTCATTCCCGGCTCTGATGAAAGCAAAAAATATCCTTCGGACAGGCTGGGAATCAGTCAAGAAGAGGGAAAGAAAAAATGTTTAACACTCAAAATTAAAAGGAAATGGAGTACAACCATCAATTAACAGAGAATGACAAACACTTTGCGGATGAGTTTTCGGACTATGTGAACGGCAAAATGGGTTCACCCCGAAAGATAGGCAAGGCATTGGCGGATGACCACCGCTATTTGGTCAGCGAGAAAGCCAAGATGATGTTCTGCTTTATGGAACAGTTGGCGGAAAACTGGCACAGGGGCAGGTATGACGAACGCAACGAATGGGCGTGCCGTCTGGCGGCTGAAGCCATTGACCATTTGGCAGAAAACAACCTCTATCATCTACCAAAAGAGTATTACGAAAATCATAAACAATAATGGGTATGGAAGCACTTTTAATCGCCACACCAAAGTGGAATATCGCAGAATGGAGCAACTATGAGCCGATGACAACCTTTTGGCAGGATTTCTCTATTGCCGATATGTTCGGGAACAATGCCATTATGGAAACATACGAGCGAGCCAAATCCGAGTGGAAAAACAATTACAAGTATTGGACAGAGCTGTGTCTTGTCCTTAATCACAAAATCTGGCAGTGGCACGAGAGGGACAATCAGAAAGCCGCCCTCTATGACCGCCTTTGGACGGAAGCGGACAGAATGACCGCTGAATGGTCGGACGAGCAGCAGTTGTATTATTTTCAGATAACGGACTAATCAACCGGTGGGGAGATATGAGAGGTCTCCCCACTTCAAACTCAAAGACGATGAGCATACAAGAAACTATACAGAAAGTGACGGAGATAGCTCAAAGCAAGGGCTGGAGCGTAAACGTGGACGGCAAGAACCAATCAAATATTCAGTTCGGGTTTCAACGTTACACCAACAGTGGGCAGGATTTCAATTTCAATGCCCAAATGCAGCACGAGGACATTGACACCCTCATTTATGACATAGAACAATATTTCGAGGGCTTTGACCCTGATTATGAAGCCTATCTGTGGATAGGAAGCGACGGACACGGCAAGAATGGCGCACCCTACCACATCAAGGAGATTGTTTCGGATATGGAGGAAGCGGAAATGCAGATACACGACTTGTTGAAAGCACTTGAAATAGAGTTTATCCAATGCGCACAATGACTTTGCAGGATTGCCTCATTTGATAATATGGGAAATATAGCTTTGCCATACCTCTGACTTGACAATCAGCGGGTGCGGCAAGGTGATAGTCTTGCCATAGAAGATGGCAGCTACCACCTTGCCGCCGTACCGTTCTATCTCCCTCTTGTAGTCAGCCAAGCTCTGCCCTGTTGTCAGTACATCGTCGATGATGATAATCTCTTTCCCTTTTATATCCCCCGTAATGCGGTAGTTCCGTTCGAGCACACGGTTCTCGTGACCTTTGGCTTCGTGCAGGCTTTCACGCGGCTCGAACATATCGACGTCGAGCAGCCCTGATGTCAGTTCCGGACGGTGGGTACGGATATACCAGTTCAGACACTTGAACCGCTGGAGGTACTTGAACTCGTCGCTGCACGGCATAAACATAATATGATAGGGCTTGCCGTCCGCTCGCAGGGCATCCACGCAAGCCTTGAAGAACTCAATGCCGTGTATTTCCCCCTCTTTGAACTGATAAAGCAAATGGTTGGACTTCCGTTGCTCATCATTGAGGAACGCCTTGTACCGGGACGGATAATAATACCCGTAGAATGTCATTCTTATGCCGTGAGACTTGAACGGCTTGAGGGGCGGATGTTCCTCGAACAAATCCGGGTGCGACAAACAGAACATTCGACAAGCATCTTGATGACCGGCCATTACAGCCAGACGGCAGTAACGGTCACGCTCTTCCGCATTGTCAGCCATCCGTGCAGCGGCAAATGCAGCTTCTCCGGCTTTCCGTCGCCAGTAACCGATGATACACCACAGCACACCGACAACGCAGAGCAGGAGTGTGAATACAAGTCTCTCGTTCATCTTGATTCGGTTATATCCAAAGCACTGGTAATCTATAGAAATGCTTTCTTCGATGAAAATTGTTCTCTAATTACCCATTCTCTAATTCTATGCACATTTTGCAATATTGTCCCCCACGTAAAATGGATTCACAGATTTTTATTTGAAAAGTCTTGTCTTTCCATAACGTATGCAGGACGTAGAGGATGCTTTGTTTTGAACACTCACAGAGCAATGGCGTTGAAACATAGCCTCGCTTATACAGCATACAGGAACACTCCATAAAGTACAGATGGTAAGTTGAACCTTTTTTCACGATTTCGCTTCTAACACCGGGCAATTCATCTGCCTTTAAGAAGAACATATCCAAATCACCGTCTGCCTTTTCATACAAATCTTCATAGATTTGTAAAGTTCCGCATTTCACACAATTCTTTCCACATTCCGAAAAGAATATGGCCCTTTGTTCTGGGGACAAGCAGGCAATTCCTTTTTCAAGTCCTTTGAACCAATCAGATAATTCCATCATATTTTCAGGATTGAATGATAATTACATTTTTCGGTCATATCCTAACCACCACCTTACCCTTTACAAGGTCTTATGCTTCCAACAGCTCGCTTGTTTTCGCCCAATAATAGTAGGCTTCCGGGAGATTGCTCTTCAACTTGTTCAGTTTGTTGGTCAGCGAAGGTCGGATGACCAGGTCTTTTATATCAATGGGATTGTTTGAATAGGGTTCTGTTTCAGTGATTCCCCTCTCTATCAGAGTGGCCAAATAAGCCGCCCTTGCAGCATCGATAATGGCATTGTCTATCAGATAACGCTGCTTGTACATAAATGACTTGACTCGGATGATTCCGTCTTGTATCAAGTCAAAATCACCCTCTCCGGCTTTTCCCCGTGTGGATATGCAGAGTGCCGTCTGACGGATGTCGTTGAACACCTGTCCTGTATCTGTTCCCAAAGACCGGTACGAAAGTTCAACTACGGCAATCTTGCGGAAAGCCTCTGTGGTAATCCGCAGGTTTGAAACATTTTCAAACAACCGCCCCACATCATAAAGCTGCTTGGCTATTTCCATCGAGCAGGATCTGCCGTTCTTGTAATAAGGTATGCCGGTCGTATTGGGTGCGAAAGCCGTCAGTTTGTCTCCCAGAATATCTTCTGCGGACGGCACTGTTACCATCAACGGCTCTCCCTCCAGCCGTATGAACGGACAGTCTATGGCTATTTGTTGGGTACGGAAATAATGGATGTCCTCGTACAGCACATCCAACAGGATATAGGATTGCGCATCGGTATCGTTCCGGTAGGCAATCTGATAGAAAAACTTGGAATGGCTTTTGGGGATGTCCGCGTCGTCACGTTGCTTGCGTTCCACAAGTTCCAGGTCGATAAAGCCGAAATCGGCAAATGACTTCAGATAATCTTCGATATTAGTTCCGGGAGGACAGATGACATCAATGTCTATTGACAGGCGGTGGGCGGACTTTCCGAGTATGAGCATGAGGGCGGTGCCTCCTTTAAAGACCAGGGGACATCCGGCTTTGACCAGCATTTCAAGCAGGGACAAGGCACGGATTACTTTCTCTATCAGGTTCTTGTCATTGTAGTGCAGTTCGGATGAGACCTGTTCAATCCATTCTGTTGTAAAACACTCTTTCTTTATCATTGTATATTCAAGTTTTCTATTATTGACGATAATTCCTCCTTTGCTTTACGCCTGTCGGCATATCTGAAAAGCCGGCTTCGGTTGACGGCGTACAGGCTAAAGGCATTTTCGATGATGCGCTCGCTCTCACTGCCTTGCAGATAGAAGAAATCCTTATCCCTCAATATGTCCACCAACAATTTTTCCAGCGTGGGCATAGGCACGCCTGACACCTTTTGCAAGGGGGCTTCCGAAACAAGGCTTTTTACAAACAGGACACGCTTGTCCATATCCACATACCTGTATATCATTTCCTTGTCAGGGCGTAGATAAACATCACGGCTCCCGTCTTTCAGAAAATTGAAAACGGTTTCTGCCGAATCCCTGTCCGTTTCCACATAGATGACCCGATTGGATGAAAGGTGATGCTGCAAAGGTGCGATAATCTCTCCCTGATAGACACAGAATTTTGCAAACGGAAAATTCTTCCGTAACAAATCATACACTTTCCGCACGTCCTCCACCGGTTGGGGTGCAAAGGTCTGTTTCATTATTTTGGCATACACTCCGCGTCCTGTTCTGACCAGTGCGTTCTCATTCACGAGCCTGAACAGATACCACGATAAGGACGATTTGTTTATATCAATCTTTTCGTGGAGATGAGCATACAAATCCCCTATGCTAAAATCACGATGATTTTCAGCATAATTAAGTATGGATGTCGTTATTTCGTTGCTCATATTATTGTTGTTCCTATTTACGCTGCAAAGATAGCAAAATTTCGGCACTTTTTCCGATTAGTGCCGAAATTTTGTACTTTTATAAAGGACATTCATTCGTGAACACCCCGGTTTTTCTCTGCAAAATATCGGCACTAAATTCAAATAGTGCCGATATTTTGTGATTATTACAGTGCCCACAATGGCAACCTGCTCCTGTTATACAGACTATGCTGTCCTTTCCCGTAAGCTATTGGCAGGTCTTTCTTTTTCTTTTCGTCGGCGAATGTAGGACGAAGCGCATAATCGCCAAGCCGCATTGCATTCGGATGACGAAAACAGACTGTTGCACGGTCGGTTTTCTATCCGGGTTTGGCTTATGATGCCGTAGCTTCATCCTCTGGTTGCCTCAAAAAGCTGAAAAGCAAACCTGCACAGCAAACGAAAGCAGGGAAAAGAAAAATCAATTAAAAATAAATCAGTATGGTAGAAGAAATCAGACAAGGCGGCAAAGTGATATTGTCGGGCGACGATGGCATTTCCATCCCTATGATTTTCAAAAACCTTTGTGGTAAGAATTTCACAGGCGCGGAGTACAGGAACTACATCAAGCATATCGCTTTCGGGGAAATGGGGCTTGAACCTGGCAGTATTTCCTATTATCGGGACAATGTTTTATACAAGAACGGTACAATCCCGAAACTTTGAACAGGCAAATTTCAAACTTCAAAATCAGCAGAATATGGAAACAACAACAATTCATCCGGCGGAGGCTTATCTTCGCGACGAACAAAATCCCCCTTCACTATATGTAAGTATTGCTGGAAAGCGCAGACGTTTGTTTATCAACCGTGGCCGAGAGAATGTTATCGGCATTATCGCATTAGGGAAACGCAAAAGCGGCTATGTGTTCACGGACTGGGCGAGCATCGAGAAGATATACTATCCGTCATCTTCTCCCAAAGATGCAGCGGACACGGAAAAGAAATTGCTTTTGAAATACCAGAAACTTGCCCGACTTGCCACGCATACAAACGGCTGGCTACGGGAAATCGCTATGGCAGACCCAGAAAAGTCTCTTTACGAGAACCACATCACGACAGGAACAGCCATCGACGGTAAGTGCATCCGTCTTTCCACCATCGAAAAATACTGTGGGGCAACAGAAATGCGGCTCTTTAGGGAGGCAATGAAAAATAAAGAGAAATTCTCCACCTGCCGTTTCAATTTCTGCGGATATGACGGTACGTTATGGTGCGAACCACGCGAAAATGGAGATATGGCGGCAGGCTTCAGCAAAGAATATCGGGATTGTGGAAACGGCTACTACTACCTGCTTATCAACGATGAGTATGTGATAGGCTACGATATTGACTGACTTGTATGTGGGACATAGAGAAACCGTATCGGGCATAGGCTCGGTACGGTTTTATGTTCCGCGTGGGCATAGGCGGTTCAGCCGCAGGGAGAAGACTCCCTACGGCTGAATATCCTTATAGTCAGCGGTGCATACCACCGCTGTATTCCACCTCCTGTTCCCGATACTGCTCCATTTGGTTCAGTTTCTCTTGGACGGACAAGAGATTACCGTCAAGCGAACTCTCGTGGTTGTATGTGAAGCTGTGGCTGGCAACAAGCCCTGCATTGGCCACCGTACCGACATCCAGCGTGTCGGCATCCCTGTTATACCCGGCATAGAGAATATCCCCGTTTGGCATTTCAAAGGCCGGTATGCGCTGTTTCGTCATTGCCGAGAACTCTTCTGCCACCATATCTTTGGCTACACCCTTTATATCATCACTTGCCAGCCGGACACCATACCGCTTGATATGGTCACGGATTTCCTGCTCCGAGTATTTCAGCATTACCTCGTATGTGCCACCTACGCTGTTGTTATAGACAACAGCAAAATCCTTGTCCTCTACCAGCAGGCTGTCACCCCTGTTCTGAAGAGGCGAGGCGAATGTATATTCCTCGTTGATGCCGTTGCCGTCATAGTATTCCTTGGCAAGCCGGAGCAAGCCGTCATAATCGCCTCTGTCTTTAAGCGCGTCCAGTTGCGCGGTGTCATCGGAGGACTGCAAATAGGCAACGGAAGAATAGAATACCTTTTCTTCGGGTGCGGACTTCCCGGCATTTTGATTTTGCCTGTTGTCCTGTTGCTTTTGGGCACTCTGTTCCAATTCCTTTGCAATCTTATCCACGTTCTGCGTAACCATTGAAGTCGCCCTTTTTACATCCAGAAGTGTTGTCTTGATGAACTGGGGGGACTCCTTCAGGCTGTCCAGCCAGGATTTCAGATAGGCGCAGCTCTCTTCTTTCAGAGCCTTGCTCATACCGTAACGCTGTGCCACCAACGCGCTGCCCAGTTCGGCCACCAGTTCCTCACGGGCATACTCATCCGAACCGAAAGCGGCAGGCTTGATACGGTCGAGCTGCCCTTCAATGCCCGTGCTGTGGGTCATCTCGTGCCAGAGCGTACCGTAGTAGGACTCGCCATCCTTGAACTGCGTCTTTTCAGGAACGACAATCTCGTTTTTGGAGATGGAAAAATAGGCACTGTCCTGGTGCGTCGGCTTGATGGGGCAAATCCAGCGGTTGTCACGGATCATCACGTCCATAGGCTCGAAGGACATTTTCTCGCTGTCATCCAGTTTCACCCCTGCATATTCCTGCTCCAGTTTCTCCCAAAGTTCCGGACGTGCCTCCCGAAGATTGGTCTGCTGTACATTGAAGACCCTGAAAACCTGCATCTTCGGATATACGTTGTACATCTTCTGCTCATCCTCGGACAGCTTTTTATAGTCGTCATATTTGATTTTCTCCTTGGTCTCCTTGTGGATGCAGGTAAATGTGGTGAGCATCACCGGGAAGGATTTCTCCCCACGGTTCACCGACACCCTTGGCAGTTCCACGCCCTCCTTGGCCTGTTTCTCTGTCGGCTTGTTCAGCCGCTGCACACAGTCAAAGGTACAGAAACGTGGAATCTTGTAGCCGTTTTTCTCGCAGTGGAGAAGCAGCATCAGGGCGTTCATCCCGTTATACTCACGCCCTGACAGGTTCTTCGGCCACCCTAAACTGCCCTCGGTAATCCACGGCTTCGTCCAGTCCTTGCTGATGGTCTCGATGCGCTCGATCATCATCTCCGCAAAGAGGTCAAGAGCCTTGTCCTCTGCGGACGGCCCGTCACTGTTCTGTTTCCTGTAACCTGCCATAGGTGTCAGTTGTTAGGGTTATACGGAGGTTTTACATACTCCGACATTTCCGATACCTTGCAGGCGATATTCAGCTTGTCGTTATACACGGACAGCTCCAGCTCGCCCTTGACCTCGATGCCGGTCTGCGGTTGCAGCCACCCTTCACGTTCACGGTCGAAGCCCACGAAGCGCACCCAAAGGTACTCGAAGCCGTCATTGACCTTTTCTGCCGAGAAAGCGGAGAACTGCAAGAACTTCTTTCCGTTCTTGCCAGTCTTCTCGTCGATGTTCTTGCCCGTCTTTCCACGGAAGTGCATATCGCCGCCTATGGAATCCTCATTGGAACCGACGGAAAGGCTGACCGACGAAGCGGACAGGTTGAAATAGAGGTTCTCTCCCCGTTTCTTGAAAGTCAGCACACCCGAAATTTCCATTCTTTTACCCACGGCATAATCGGACAGGCCGGTTTCCTCACCATCTTTGGCTACGGAAATCTCCACCGTCTTGTTGATACCGTTTTTCGCCGGGACAACACAGTTTACGGCAAATGCCGTGAACGGTTTCCCTTCGTTGTTTGTGCGCACGGCAGCCGCCCGGCTGACAGTTCCGCACACCGTTACATTACATTTTATCATATTGCTTGTAGTTTGAATTTAACCAGAACCATTTGACCAGAATATCCTGTTAAATGAAAACCGCCCGCAGTAAAAGCCAGTCCTAATCGGGCGCACGGATTTTAATCCAGACTATTCCCAAGGCAATGATTACCTGCACACCCACAATCACGAGTGTCGCCACCGGGCCGAACAGCCGGTAGTAAACGAAGGTGTGCAGTCCTGCAAGGGCCAGTCCCGCCAACAACAATCCTATTTCCATCATCACGCGTTTCATTATCTTCTGATTTGTTCGTTTTGGCTCTGTTGTTCCGACATTCCCTGCTCGAAGTTCTGCGAAGCCTGCTGTGAAAGGACAATGGCGTTGACCATACCTGCCACCCGCATCCGCTTGCTCTCTTCCGAGAGTCCGGGATTGTTCAAGGTTGCGGACAGGCGGCTCAGCTCGCTTGCGCTGAGTTCCCGTGAGACTTGCAGGGTGCCGTTGTCGGCTTGCAGGACAGCCTTGTTGCCCTCGTTTATCACAAGGGCGCAAGCCTTCATATGGGGCAGCAGCAAGGTCAGGTCCACCTTCCGCTCACCGGCCATTTCCGAAATGGCAGCCTTTTGTTCCTCCTCGTCCTTGTTGTCGATTACCACCGCCAGCATCATCAGCGAGGAAAAGGCTTTGACAACCATATCCATAATCGGGTCGTTGGTCCCGGATAAGCCGACACCGCTATCCTCCGAAGAGAGCAGCTTTTTCATCCAGTCTTCAGGATTTTGAGTCTTGGACTCCTGTGCCGCAAGAGATGAACCGGTCTTGTATTTCGCCAGCAAATCGTTGCCGTTATGCAGGGCTTGGAGCTTGATGTTTCCCTTTTGGGCTATGTCCGCCAGATAGACGGCAGGGTCTATGTCCCGTTTCTGCCCGTCAGCGGTAATCTGTGCCACCCCGAAATGCAGGTGCTCGCCCGTAGTCCGTGTGCCGGTATTGCCCGACATTCCGAGCTTCTGTCCGGCTTGAACCGTATCGCCGACCTTGACATCGACGGATGAAAGGTGCATATAGGTGTTCTGTATCTTGCTTCCGTCCTGCCTGTCATATTCTATGGTAACGTACTTGCCTCCGGCAGCGTTGGCGTTGTGTCCTGTTGCCACGACCTTGCCGCCCGTTTCGGTAGCCAATACCGCATCCCCCTTGCAACGGATGTCGATACCCTTGTGCATCTGCTGCTTGCCGGCATCCATCGGGTCGGTACGCATCCCGAAAGGTGAGGTGACAAACAGAAATTCATCACGCTCGACAGGGAATGAATAGGCATTTGCCTTTTGTTCTGTTTCCACATTCGCACCGGCTTCCAATCCCTGCGCCTTCATTTCAGCAATGACCATTTGGTCGTATTGCTGCAATCCGTTAATCTCGATGATCTTCTGCAAGCTCCGGGCATAGTTGCCACCGCTTGCATATCCGGCTTTGGCAAGCCCTTCCGTCCAGCCCTTGTAATCATCGGGAGACAAGTCGAAACATCCGGCATACCGCTTGTTCTCCACAAGGAATTTGGAGTGGTGCTCGTAAGAGTCGCCCACGCTGTCATAGCTGCAAAACTTCTCGTTGGGCTTGTCATCGGTATATAACCCGTACCTGCCGCCTTGCGCTATCCACTGCGGAGTGGCTTTGATGCCGAAATGGTTATTCTCGTTAAGGGCCAGGCGGCTTTGCCCGTTGCTGCTCTCCAGTATGCCCTGTGCCAGGGTCACGGAAGCGGGAATACCGTATTTGCGCATCTGTTCCATCGCAAATTCGGCGTACTTCTCTGCATATTGCTTGTTCTTGCTCATTGTATTATATGTTTATCGGCGCATACCCCGCGAGTTTTCTTCCTGTTCTTCAACTTCTTCCTTGGGCTGCTCCGGTTTGATTTCCTCTTTTTGGCTGACTTCCTTTTCGATTTCTTCCCCCATCTTTTCGGAAGATGTTTGATTTTGCGACCGGTCTTTGTCCAGCACGTCCGCAAAGAGTGTGGCTGCCAGATGTTGCTTGAAGCCGTTCCTGTCCTCCGCAATCCACATCCGCTGCCATTGCTGGGGTGTGACGCTTCGGGGTTGCAGCCGTTGGTTGTCGATGGTGGGAGCGCACAATATCGCCCCGTTCTTGGTCTTGAACACAGCCACGCGCTGTATGCGGTTCAAGTCGATGCGCTCGTCTGCCGTATGGAACAGATCCACCTTCAGGTCGGGTTTGCTTTCTGCGAGAGTATAGTATTTCCTTGCCAGTTCGCCACGCACCTTGTCGATGTTGTCCAGCGACTGCTTGAGGGTGGTGAAGAAACGGTTCAGGTCATCCTTTTCGGGATAGACGCTGTAACCGCCTTTCCCTTCCGGCTTGATGAACAACGCCCAGCGGTTCTTGTCGTCCTGCACCATCTGAACCTGCTCGAAGCCCGGTTCGTCGGCTTGCTTTACCGCAGGAGTGGCGTCGATGGTAGAGAGTGTCTCCAACGCCCAGTTCTTCAGCCGTGCCACCTCTATCTGCTTCTCGGCGAAGTAACGGTCATCGGGACGGTAGCCCAAGGCCCCGTCAGGGTTATAGAAGCGCACGTTCTCTATGCCGTTTTTCTCCAGGGCGGTCTGTATGCGCTGCTTGTTCATTCCCTTGATTTCGTTGTTCACCTCCAAGGATGCCCCGGCCGGCAGAATTACGTCGGCACTCTTGCTTTGCCTGTCAATGACCAGGACGATGGTCTTGTTCTCCTTGTCGGGGTGTTTCCTTATCTCATCCGCTACAAAGAAATGTTTGGGCATCTGCTCCTGCATCCGCTCTGTCTGGCGGTGGTTGCGGTAGGTGGCGTACTCTATTTTCTCGCCGCGCTCCGCCTTGCGTATGACCTCCAGCGCATTGTTGACGTCGCTCTCGACGGCATCTATCAGGTGGGGGTTCTCTTTCAGCTCCCGGTTCCAATACTCCACCAGTTTGAGGCTTGTGTCCGACAACCGGGCAGGCAGTCCCATTTCCAGCATCTTGATACCCGAAGCGACTTCTGCAATCAGCCGTTCCTGCTTGACCGCATCCTCGGTAGGCGGGACACCGTTCTTCATCACCATTCCCTCACGGGCAAGGCGTTGCTGGTGTCCTGTGGCCGACACGATTTGTCGCAAGGTCTCCTGCGCGTAGTCGGTGTAATGCTCAAAATCCTTTTGTCGGGGGACGTATATCGCATCCTTCTGGGAGTCATAATGAGCCACACCGCTGCCGTCCGTGCGGACAGGTGCCAGGTTTCTGGAGACGGACTGCACGAAGGCATTGAACCGGGGTCGCAGCTCCCGCAATTCCTTCTCTCCGAATCCCTGCTCGATACTGTTGCCGTGCTTCTCCAGTGCGGCGTCGTATGCCGGCTTGTCAACGTGGGGAAGCAGGGTCTGGTCTATGTTGAACAGCGTGCGTATCTCCCTGTTGTGTACTCCCTTGTATTGGTTCTTCTCTTCGGGTGTCAGCTGCATATAGTCACTCCTTGAAATGACCTCGTTGGGATTGTTCCTGTTCACATACTTGTTCCAGTTATAGAACAGGAACGGCACGCCTTTCTCGTGCTCCCGGACGGACGCACCCATTGCCTTCGCCTCGCTGTACAAGGTGAAAAGGTTGCTCTTGCAGCCGTTCTTGTCCGAATGTAATGCCATAAACAAGGCATTGAAGGGACTGACGGCCACGCCTGTGGGGTAAAACTTGGGATAGCCCTTGCCTGTGGCATTGAGCCAATGCCCGTCCGCCTTGACCGCCCCGTCCAATGCACCGGAGAGCAGTTCGACCTGTTTGTCGGCGGCATTTTTCTCAAACTGTGATTTCTCTTTCATATATGCTTGTATTTTATTGTTTCACGTTGTCTGTATAACCCGTCTTGCATTGTATTTCAATTCCATTCTTTTCCTCCGCTTCATAAGTTACTCTGTTCGCAAGACTTGATTGTTTCCCTCTGTTCCTTCAACCGTCATTGCACCCCTCTGCTTCGTACAATCGTCTCCCTGTCGTTCTCCTCATAGTTCTGCGACATCATCTGTTGCGTGCGGTCGCTCTTGGCAAGGATGGCGTTGGCAAGCGTATTGAGCGGCAATGCCCCTGCTTGGTAGGCTGCCACCACCTTTTCGGGCAGCTGGATGGTGCAGGGCACTCTGTCTATGGTGGCAATGAGGTTGCTGCCTTGTAATATCGGGTCGGAAATGCGTGGGTTCAGCGGCTCGTCGGCGTAGGTACGATATTGGATCGGGCGGTTTCCGCCATTCAAGCGATAACTGCTTTCGTCCTTTTTCCACCCCAGGGCTTCGTGTCCCGCCTTGTTCACCAAGTTGGCACCACCCAGTCCTATCATCAGCATTTTGAGGATGGGGTTCTTGACAAACATTCCGGCCAGGATGCTTGCGATGGGAAGCAGGTTGTCTTTCAAGTCCAGGGACTTTGTCCTGCCGGTGAACAGTCCTACCAATATGTCGGGCAGCATGGCAAATACATATCCCATATTTCGGCCTATATCATCCATACCGTTCAGCCCCAAGGTCGAAAGCAATCCGTCCCAGCCGTTTTCATTGGCGTTTCCGGTTTGTTGCCCTGTCGGTTGGCTCTGCCCGTTATGAACGGCTGCCACCTTTTCCGGCTCCTCCGATACATCCGACACGCTCGATACGGACGTATCATCAGCTTGCCGGACGGACTGCGTGGCAGAATCGGAATCCGTTTTTTGCCTCGGCACACCATCAGCCTTTTGCCGTTCCATAGCTTGCAGATAGGCTTCCCTGTATGCCGGCGCGATGACCATAGGCACATCCTTGTACCGTTCATCGTTTGTCTTTGGGTCGGTAGAAAAATCAAAAGGCATCTTCATTGGGGTATTGTCTTGCATCAACTCCCTGAAGTCCAAGGTCTGGACGGGTATTTTCTTTTTCAGTCGTTCATTTGTGGCGATGATATACGGATTGTCGCCCTTGCGTATCTCTTTCGCCTCTTTGCGGAATCCGTCAAAGACATTGCTATCGCTTCCGAACACGCCTTTGCTGATACACGCTTCCACGGACGGCATCTTCCCGGCAGGGGCTTCGGAGGAGACCAATGCTGATACAGCCAGGTCTGCTCCGACGAATTTGGCGAAGCCCGCCCAACTGCCCACGCCGCCGAGCGATAGGGCATCAATCCCGGCACCGATAACCTTGCCTGCCCCTTTCTCCCATTTGGACGGCTTGTATGCCTCCTCTCCACGCTGTTCGATTTCTGCGGCAAGCGGTGATTGGTTCAATGTGGCAGGCAATCCTAACAGGGTGTTCTGGGCAGCTTTGCGCAGGATGTATTCAGTCGATGATTTGGGCATACTGTCCTTGACCATCTTGTCTGTCATCATCTGCCCGATACGGTATTCGGTATAAGCGTATGCAAGGTCGCCGCCTAACTGTTCCGACAATCTGTCATAACGCTCCCTGCCGATTTCTTCCACCACGGCGGTACGCCATTCGTTGGCCATCAGTGCAAGGTCGGCCTGCATATCCTTGTTGCCGGCTATCTTCTCCTTGCACATCGCCAGATAGTCCTCCGTAGTCTTGGAGTTCCATTCTCCGGTCACTTTCAGTGTCTGGTACGGATCCATCATCGGATTGTGGGCGGATGCCATCGAACTGAGGATGCCTGCCGCACTGGTGGAGTATTCCGCCATCTCCTCCGCCTGCTTGCGACCCAGATAGTTTTGCGTGTCGCGCATGACAGGGGCAAGGTGGCAGTTGAAGTAGTCACCGAATACCCGTTCTATCTCCGCAAAGCGGTTTGTATGTTTGATTTCATCCATCTTCTAATAATTCAATTGGTTCAACAGTTGCTCCTTGGTCTGTTCTATGGCATGGTGGTATATCTCCATTTGTTTCGGAAAGAACTCCTCCAGCCACTCGTCCTTCTCCACCCGGTCTTGGATGAAACGGATGGCGGCAGTCCTGTCAATCTCTACCGAAAGTTCCCCCTCTTCCCGGTTATTGAACCACGCTTTCGTCCACCAGCGGACTCCGGCACGGTCGGGATAGACGGATACCAGTCTCGGTATATCGAAACTCTGCATATCCACCTCCAGTTCGGACAGGGGGTCGATGATCCCGCTGCCTGCTACTGCCTCGGACTGAAGTTTTTTTTTAACTCCTCGCTCATTGTGGAGAGATAGACATTGTGCCTGAGCGCAAGATAATTCAGGAAGTCCGCTATCAGGAGGTTCTGTACCTTGCAGGCCAAAGGCAATGCCCGGCCGCCGATACCCAAAGGGTTCGCCATGCTCGGCATCGTCTCGAAGAAATAATTCTTCGACGCCCCGACGGAAAAGACATTCCGCAGCGACTGTTCGGTATATTCGGGTACATGGTACGCGCCACGGAACAGGTCTTCCATATAGACCGGCAGAAAACGGAGCATCAGCTCCTCGATTTCCTCCTTGTCCTGTTCGTACCTGGTCTTCATCTCCCCGTCAAACGGGGTAAATTCGTATGCAGCCCGGTGTCCCGCCTTGCGCAATGCCTGGATGTTGCCGTAAAGCATGGTCAGGAACTCTATCGGGTTCAGCTCCTCGCCGTCAAACGATACCTCGATATGCAGCTCCTTGCCACTGACGGCTATGGTCTGTCCGGCTTTCAACACCTGCCCGAAACGGGCGAACACATTGGCAAGCCCCGCATAGGTCACTTCGTACTTGCCGTAACGTGCGATAATATATACGCCACGTTCCTTGTCCTTCCCGATACCCGACACGACACCGCTGGCCACTGCCGCCAAAGGACGGTGATTGGCAGTGAAGTCTATGCCGTGGTGAAAGAAGCTCTCGCCGGAAACGGCATTTTTCTGCTCTCCGTAACTCATCGCCACTGTCACCTCCTTATCCTTTTCTTCCTCGAAGGGCATACAATAGCCGCTTGGGGAGTGTAAAATCATTTCTTCCGTGTACTTCATTGTAGAATTGTATTATGGTTTGTTTTTCCTATCGTCTTATGCCACCGCTATGGCTCTGTTCCTCCTGCTGCGGCAGGGTCTGCCGTGGTGTGTTGGTCACTGCCGCCTCTTGCAGGCGTTGGGCGTTGCTGCCAATCAGCATCATCGTCAGGAACGCACCGGCTATCTTGCCGAGCCAGCCGAAACGCCCGAATACAAGGAACGCCCCGGCTATCAGTCCCGCGATGCTCAATCCCGACACCCTGCCGTTTGCAAGGTTACTGAAGAAGTTGCCTAACATATTGCCGCCATTTCCGTTGGAAACGCTGCCCAAGAAGTTGGATGCCCCGTCCAGCGTGGAAGAGAGGTCGCTTGTCGCACGGTTCACATTCTCAATAGTCTGTTCCGCTTTGTCCGTCAGTGTGCTTACCGTGTCTGTGGCCGCTCTTGCCGTGTTGCCGATGGCATTGGTGGCGTCTTCGCCTATGACGGCATCGCTCACGATACGCACCACGCTCTTGTCGGTGGTCAGTTTCTCCCAGCCGACATAACCGGCTGCCGCTCCCACGGTGGCTGTTTTCAGGGCGCTTCCTGCCCCTCTCAGTGTCTGGGAGGGATGCAGCACCGCTCCACCGATACTCTTGCCCGTGGCTCCGACGGCTCTGCCGCCGGCCTTTGCACCGTTTTTCAATAATGTACTCCAAAATCCCATATTTTTCTGTTTTTACATTTTCGTTATGCTAAAAAGTTCCTGCCTTGCCGCTCCGTTTCCACCGTCGCATGGCTGAACGGGCTATCTCTGCTTTGTCGGCTTTGGGGCGCGTCTGTTCCGTTATCTCCATCCACACGTCGCCCATTGAGGTGTATTTCACCGTAATGGACAACCGTTGCAGCTTTTTATTCATCAGTTGCAGTTTGGGGCGGATGCCGAACACGATTTCCATCCGCTCTTTTTCCGTCATCTTGTTGTCCGAAAGGCAGACGGTGCGGATGTCATTGACGATTTCCACGGAGTTGTATATCAGCTCCCGGTATATCTTGTTCCGGTTGGTGGAGAGTGCTACTGCCAATGCGTTTGTCGGGCTGTTCTTGAGCTGCCCGGTAAACTCTCCCATATTCTCCGTCAGGCGGGTTATCTCGTGGTAGAAGCCGTATATCTGTGCGGCATAGCTGACAACCGAACGGAACGAGTCCAGATAGTCATTGAACTCCCTTTGCAGGTCGGTGACGGCTTCCACCTCCTCTTTCGTCCAGATGTGCCCGGTGGTTTGCAGGAGCATGACCTTCTCCTGGTTCTTCAAGGTCTTTTTCGTCTTTTCGGTGTATATGAGAACCATACCGGCAAGGACGGGGTCTATCTGTGCGTGGACTTTGGTGCCCACGCACAGCAGTGTGATCAGGATGAAGATTACACGTTTCATTGTATATACTTGTTCTCGTTTGTAATTTACCTTACCGTTGCCGCCCTGCGCCACCTCCGCATCGCCATTTGCGCCACCTCGCCGTTGTTCCGGTCCAGCATACCTGCCGTGACGTTGTTCCACACATCCGTCATCGTATAGGTGCGGATGCTCAGGTAGAGCAGGTTGAGCTTCTTTTGAAATGCGGAAAGCTGGTCGTTCAATGCCCATAGGGTCTGGCTGCGTTCCGCTCCTGTAAGCATATTCTCCTTGCCGCCCTTGGCCACGGCATCACGGAGCAGGGAGAATACCGTCACCAGTTCGGTGGCTGTCTCGATATAGAGGTTGTTCATATTCATGGAGGCGACAATGCCCTGTGGATTGTCGCCGATGGCTTTCTTCAACTTGCCGAGCGAGATAAAGATTTTCACTCCGTCGTTGTACAGGTGTGTACACGCCTTGATGGAGGATGCAAAGCCGTTTGCCGTTTTCAGGTAACTGTTGTATTTCTTTTCCCATTGGCGCATCTGCTCGAACTCCGCCGCAATGGTGTTTTGCAGTAGGGCGGTCTTTTTCTGTCCGTCTATCTGGTCTCTGACCTTGCTGAGGATTACCTCGTTGCCCTCTGCCAGTGCCACATACTCCAATGGATTGGTAGAGACTATCTGCGCCTTTGCCGCAAGGGACAACGCCATACAGGACAGGACGGCCAATATCTTAATGATTGGTGATTTCATAAATTCCTTTTCGTTGTTTGTTAAACTCTACCCGTTCCCTGATGATGTCCACGATGGCTGTCCGTTTGGGCAAGCCGGTCAGTTCCAGTCTGGGCGTGCTTCTGTCCATCGACAGGACGGTGACGGTCTTTAATCCGAAAATCTGCTGCAACAGGGTCTGGTGCTCGTGGAAATCCACGACACGGTACAGCTCGATGTACCCGGTGTTGCGTTGGAACACGCCATACTCGGCTGTCAGTTGCTCGCTTCCGATACGGTAGCGTATGCGTTTCAGGTAAACCAGTTGGTATGTCAAAAAGAGGGAAAGGAGGACGGCAAAGAGGGTGGCGATGGATGCAAGGGGCACGTCCTCCATTCCTCCATAGACCAACGCGACAGGACAAAGCAGCAACAGGGGCAGCTCGTCGATGAAGAACTGCGCCGTTTGCGGTCGGAGCAGGATTTCTCTGTATCTCTTGGTGTTCTGCATGGCTGTTATCTGTGGATGTTGGATTGTGGATGTTCTTCTTTGCTCCCGGCTGCACTCCCTCTTTTACCAAGCGGGATGACCGCGTCCTTGATGCTGTCAAGGTATTCCTCGCTGGTCTTGCCGAGCAGGGCGTCGTTCCAGTCCTTGTAGCAAGGCATCAGGGGGAACACTTTTATATGTTCGGGGTCGATGCGCATGGATTCCGCTATGGCCTGGAATTTCTTCACGAACATACGCCCGGCACTGTCGTTGTCAAAGCACAGGTAGTGGTTGATGTCCGGGGTGACGGAAAGCATACCTCGTATCTGCATATCGGTGGGAGTGCCGCTGGTGGAGACCGATACGCTTTTCCCGGCAAGTCCGGGATTGTCCTTGAAACTGTCCCGGTGTATCTGATAGAAAGACATCGCATCGTAGGCACTCTCAAACCAAGCCACACCGCCCGCCTTTGACAAGGGTTCTCCGCTGAAATTGGCTATCCACAGGCCTTCGCTGCTGTTGCTGCCCTCGGCTTTTCCCTTGTAGCTTCCGCTGCCGTCCATCTTGGGGCGGCCACGCTCCTCCAGACCGACAATCTTGTCCGGGTCTTTGGGCAGTACCAGCGGAAAGGCGAGGTTGGCGTATGACAGTCCGTCTGTCCTGTGTCTGGTGGCCAAAAAGAAATGGTCGGCAAAAGCCCGCTGTGTGAAGATGTCAATGCCACGGTTCTTGAAATAGGGATAGAAACGCTTGTGCGTCTCCCTGTCTTTCACGTCAAAGCGGTGTATGTCGTAATCATTGAGGTTGAACGGATTGCTGTTCTGCCTGGGCTGGATAATGCGCAACGGCCTGTCTGCGATGGGCTGGTTAAGCAGCCTGTTGCAGACAAGGTTGACCAGTCTGTCGGGAGACACACCGCTCCTGTGTTCCGCGAACTTTTCGGGGAACGCCTTGATGAAGGAGATAAGGTTGTACAGCTTCTGCTCCGGGGGCTGGAAACAACATTTGCCGTTTGCCGTCACGATGAATTTGTCGCCCCGGATGCGTGTGCCGTTGCTGTCCGTGCGGATATAGGACGGATAGCGCAAGCCGTCACGCTTGTTCAGGTGATAACCTGCGTCAATCAGTACGTCCTGAATGGTCAGCCGTTGCAGGAAGTCATCGTATGTCAGTTCTCCGTTTGCCATAATCCGTCATTCGTTTTTTGTTGAATCCAATGTTTGTTTCTCCTTTCTGTTTTCCCTCTGTTCCGTTCCTCAAATAAGGTCATTCCTCTTTTTTATTCTTTCCCTCTGTTTCCTTTCCCGGCCTCTCTGCTCTCTCATCAGAACCCTCTGCGCATCTCTGCCACTTCGCGGTTCATCTGTGCTTCAAAGTTCCTTGCTGCCACATCCATCGGCGAGTCCACACCCGGCTTGAAGTAGGGGCGTGGGGCGTTGCCGAAATGTTCCCCGTAAAATTCCGGGCAATGGTGGTGCATACCGTGGGCTACGTCCGACACCACAACCGCTCCTGCGGCAAGGGCGGCGAATATCTTCGCACCCAGACCGGTGCTCATTTCGGGACGTGTCTTCATATCCACCTCGCTGAATATCTTCGCGAAGAGCTTCATACGGTGGAAGTCATCCACGGCAAGGAACTTGTCATACTGCTTTTGGCTGATTTCGTGGGTGATGGCTTCACCGTCAATCACGGCGGTCATCCTGTATGTGCCCTCCGCTTCCGCAGGTTGCACGGCTATCGCTTCCACCTCGACTTCACGCCCGTGTTCTCCCTCGCGATACCATCCCTTGCTTTCGTTCAGGTATGGCAGGTCACGCCCGTCAATCAAAGCCCCTTCCTGCGGCTGCACTACCACATACTCATCTTCTTGCAGGATGGTCTGTTCGGCAGAGTGTGGGGCAAGGCCGTTCCCGGATTCCAACGGCAGGAGTATTTCCTGTTCCTGCTGCTGGCGTGCGGTCAGTTCCTGATCCACTTCGGGATGAAGGGCGATGCCGATACGTTCCGTGTTATTCAATGCGTCCATTGTGATTTTATCAGCAAAGTCATCTTGGATAATCGTATTCAGCAGTTCTATGCGTTTGCCTATCGGCTGTTCTTCTGTCGAATTTGAGGTAAGGGCCGAAAATTCTTCGTCTGTCAGGTCATAGACCATATCTGCGTTGACCTGTTCCGATTGGACGGTCAGCGTCTTTTCTTCCGCATCCACGATAAGGCCGTGCGAGGAAAGACATTCCTGCCATTTCTCGTTGGAGAAATAGACGGGTGAGGTTATCAGCTCTTTATACGGTCTGGCAGGTTCTTCGCTTCTGGGCTTGTTTACCATCGGGGTGATGACCGCCTGCAAGTCCTGCAACACGTCTTGCGGTTCCTGCCACTGCTGTTCCGGTGGACGCTGGTGTCCCTTGTAATAAAAGCCGTAGCCGCCCGATTGCAGTTCGCCGGGCTTCATACGTCCGTCGGGGCGTTCCGCTACCATTGGCGTGCCGGCGTAGAACAGCCGACCGCCGACCCTACGCAGGTGGTAGCCCTCCTGTTGCCGCATAGTCCAGCCCAAGAATGGGGGTGGCATACCGTACCTGCCGACCCTGCCGTATTCCCCGATGCCGATGCGGTAGCCGTGCAGTCCCATCGCCACACGGCCGTTGGCATTGCGGGCATGGACGAAATTGCGCGGCATATCGAAATCCTCCTTCACGATGTCCGTAAAGGTATTGTAGGCTTTCTTGTTGGCAGAGTTAGTTCCCCAGTCGGTAAGAGCCAAAAACTGCTGCCTGCTGATGGGGTATCGTATCAGTGGGGAATCATGCCCTTGCACCACCAACTGATAGCCGTCACCGGCAGGCACGATATGGGCTTGCATACCGTTGCGCAGCAGCAGATGGCGCATTTCGGGCTGCAAGTCAGGTATCATCGGGTTTGTATTGGTTCGTATAGCCATAGTGTATTACTTATGCTTCACCGCTTTCCATAGCGGCTTCCAATTGTTCGCTCTTGTAGTGTACAAACCGTTCGGCGGCACTGTCGTTGATTTCCAACGAGTGCGCTTTGCAGTATTCCACTAATTCTTCCTGCCATTCGGCTGAAAAGTGGTTGACGTAATCAAGCCAGCCGTATTCTCCGCTCTCCATCTTTTCGATGAGAACTTCTTCGGGATAATAGGTGTTTTGTGCCATTGTAACTGTGATTAGGAGGTTTTACTTGTGAAGGCCTACGCCCATATTGCGCTGGGCACTCTTTTTCTGTTCGTTCCAAAGCTCTTCGGTGTATTGCTCTTCGGGAACATAGTCGAGGTTGCCGTCGTCGTCCATAATCCAGCAGCCATAGCAGCCGAAGGTGTACTTGTCCCATTCTTTTTTGGTCTGCTCGCTCCATTTCTTCGCGTCGCCCTGGCAGAAACGGATGCCGTCCCTTTCGTGCAGGCTGATGCCGACCGTTACCGGTTCGTCTTCCATCACGAATGTCAGGGGTTCGCCCTGCTGCATTACCTTGATTTCGGCGGAACTGAGCTTCAGTTCTTCCGTCAGCACCTGTAGGTTCCGGGCGATGATGGGCGTGGGGACGGACATCACCTGGTTGGTCTCGATGTCTATCTGCACGAAAACCTTGGTCTTTCGCCCGTCTGCCGATACCGTGTCGGCAAGGATGACTCTGCCGGAGCGGAGCTGCTTCTGCTGCTCTTCGCTGTATTTCTCCAACGGGGATTTCTTCAGCACCGGGTAGAATACGACATCGACCTCTCCGCTCTCTTTCCGCACAAAGGCGAAACGGCTGCGGTCGGTAACGCTGTTTCCGTTCCCGTCGTTCACCTTGACAGGCAGAACAGGAGAGTGCCTGCCATGACTGATTTCCTCCAATGCGTGCATCGGCAAATCTTCAATCATCTCTTGGCTGAGTCCGAACTGCGACAATGTATCGTAAGGCAGTTCTTCAAATTCAAATCGTACTTGTTTCATACTCTGATATGATAGTTTAATTATACTTTTGCAAAGGTATATACTATTATTCATACTCCAATTTTTATGACTTCAAATAGCCTGATTATTTGTGATTATTTATGTTTAGAGTATGATTATCGCATAATAATCATACTCTAAACTTATTTAATGTTATATTTTGGACGTTTGTCGAGACTTCTTTCCGTGCAACCCGAAAACTGTTTCTATTTTTGCGGTTATGAATAGAACCATAATAGCCGTTGCCGCATTTTTGTTGTTGTCGGCAGGGCATACAAATGCACAATTCAACACGGTTTTCTCTCCCGTCTGTCGTTACAAGGTCGAGGTGGGAAAAACTATTGATGTCCCAAAAGAGAAAACGGGAACTCCCGAAACCATATCCCCCGGAAAAGAGAAATCCGCACCCGCCAACACTTCGTTGTCAGGTACGGACTCAAAAAGGAAAGAGCAGGTAGCACGCTATCTAAGCGTATGCTATCCGCTCTCGCATATCAAGGTCAATTCGCCATACGGCTATCGCAAAGACCCGTTTACCGGGAAAAGGAAGTTCCATAACGGTATCGACCTGCACGCCAGAAATGCCAAGGTATATGCGATGTTGCCGGGTAAAGTGATTGCCGTCGGCCAAGATAGGGTTTCCGGGAAGTATGTCACACTCCAACACGGTAATTTTACTGTCAGCTACTGCCACCTTTCACGGATTACCGTATCACAGGGGCAGGTTGTCAGGGCAAGGACTGTGGTCGGCATTACCGGCAACACGGGACGCAGTACTGGGGAACATTTGCACATCACCATTCGTCAGGAGGGGAAATATGTCAATCCGCATATTCTGTTTGACTACATCAAATTTGTTCAAGAATCTTGTATTATGGCTTTGATGCAATGTCCATAAAGAAGATGGAATACATCCCAATGATTTATCACAATCTTAAGATTATTTGAAATGTGTTCTCATTGCCAACATGATCGATTCACCGACTAAGGCAATGTTAGCCAAAAGGTAATGGCGTTTTCCATTATGTCTTATTGTATGGCCGGCTATTTCTGCCGTCGTTAAAATGTCGTTCCTTATTGTTGTATCATTAAAATAGGTCGCTGCTCCTGCTATAAAAGCTGTTCCTGATGGACTTAGTTCAAACATAATAGGTCCGGCATCTATGTCTATACCCAGATAGCAAGTTCGGTCATAGTATTCTTTTAATCCTGAGATAACACCGTCTTTCCAAAACAATGATTTGAGAATGTCATATTGTTGTAGTGCAAAACTTCTGTCAATAAAAGTAAGATAGTAGCAATTCAATGCTGAATAAGATCCTTTAACCGGAACTCTGTCGTATTGTGTTCCGTCTTCTTTCAAGAATGAAACCAATAGTCTTGTTTTCTCATCAATCCATTCTTTTTGTGCCCGTTTAACCCACTTTTTTACCGTATTACGGTATTTCCCTTTATTCAAGTCGGCATATTGGTTCAAAGCGACAATAGAAACAAGCATATCTGGAATGTAAATTGATTCTCCGGGATAGGTCGGCAGATTCAAGCTACTGCTATTGAGTATCCTCCTGTTCATTGTTCTGCATAGAGATGACAATAATTTATCATATTGTGAATCTCCACCAATCTGCTTATAGCCACATATCATCCAAGCCAAATGACTGAGATAAGATATATGGCTCACATCTCCATCCAAAGTTTCCAGCGGATCTTCGTACCATCTCATCTTATCGTAATAGCGCAGTTCTGGAGACATTACAATTTTGATGAGACTATCAATGTATTGAAGGTTTTCTTTTTTTGTTTCGGGGTATAATTTTGATATATCCACTAATGCGGCAGACAGCATGGAACATGAATACAAAGCCCATTCTCCTTGAAATTGTGTACCTATTGAGGTAGGCATTTCATCTAACACATCTTGTGGTGCTGCAATTAGTTTGTCAAGCAAGTAATTTGTAAGCCCCCGATAAAGTCCCCGTATAAATTATAGAATCGCTATATACATCTAATAAGTTTATAGCGATTCTCTGTTTATAATATGTTTTTCATTAGAGTATTGTTAGATTTCTTTGGATTTTCTCAGTTTCCAGTAATTGGGTAGCAACTCTTTTAGGTCTTTCCCCTTATCCCTTGTGTAATATGGCAACCAGGCAATTATATCGGTAAGCCATTTTCTGGGATTAACCTGGGATGCTTTGCATGATGCCAGTAATGAACATATAACAGCTGTGTTTTCCGCCGCCTCATGATTCCCACAAAACAAGAAGTTTTTTCTCGATAAAGCTATTGGCCGGATTGCATTTTCAGCCAGATTATTATCAATTTTGAGCCTGCCGTCTTTGAGGTAATTTCTCATGCGTGGCCAAAGGGTATAAGCATAGGCGATGGCTTGTCCCATCCGGCTTTTAGGAAGCACTTTCGGATAGGTTGTTTCCATCCATTGTTCCAACTCGTCAAGAATGGGAAGAGCCTGTTCCTGCCTTTTTGACATTCGCATTTCAGGGGATATTCCCTGCATGTCAGCCAACTGCTCTATCCGGTAGAGTTCCTGTATTTTAGCCAGAACGTATTCAGCCTGAGACTTATTTTCCTCTTTGGCAGTCTCATAATGACGCCTGATATGGGCAAGGCAACCCACAAGGCACACCCCTTCCTTACCTTCAAAAACGTTGTAGGCTGCATAACCGTCACTTTGAAGATATCCTTTAAATGGTTCCAATAAGTTCCGTGCCGTTTCCTGTGAACGGGAACCGTCATCATAATGAAAGAATACTAATCCGGTAGTTACCGCCCTGACCATCCACAGGTATTCCCTGACAGCTTTGTGGCTTTGCTTGTTGATGACGGGCAATGTGGTTTCATCCACCTGGATGTAATCGACTGCCAATACCTGCTTCTTGAGTTCATCGTACAAAGGCTTTAACAGCTCACAGACAGGTTTGAACCAGCCATGAAGCGTGTTTTCCGGGATTTTCAAACCTAAGTGATGGAACTCCCGTATCTGACGGTAGAATGGAACGTGATACTCATACTTTTGCAGGAGAATTTCTGCCAGCAGACTGGCACCCGGAAGTCCCTTATAAATAGGCAACAGTGGAAGATCGGCTATTACGATACCACCCTGATGTTCCTGGGGTAAAGCGGTATTGTCTTTCAGTCCATATTTGGGACGTATGATTTCCTTTACATATAATTTACCCGGTTCAAACTCAAGTGTACGCGTACGTTCCTCGCCAATCCGTTTATACTTTGTAAGATCCAGGTCTTGCGGTTCTATGACAACTTTCACAACCGGAAGTCCTTCCAGCAGTTTACGGTTCTGCCGTTCTTTCTTTTTAGTAACCATAGGTGGTGTAGTTTGTCCGACTACAGTTTCTTCCAAAGGTTCCGGTTCTAAGGATTGGGCCGACTGTTCAAATAGGGATAGCTGATTTGGGTCCAGACGGGATAACTTTTCACTCTTACGACCGAAAAGTTGTCGGTTCAACCACGCTACCTGAGCCAGCAGTTCATCCAGTTTGTTTTGTAACTGTTCATTCTGCCGGGTCAGCTCTCTGATGGACTCAGACTGACTGGCGTTAGTCTGTTGGAGTGTGGCTACCAAAAGTTCTAAAGTTTCTGTCTGAGTCATTATTTATGAGGATTTTGAACAATACAAAAATAAGAAAAAACTCTTACTTAAACAAGGTCTAGTCCATTGAGTTTCATTGTTATATATCACTTTTTCGTAACGCCTTCAATCGCTTGAGCCTCTTAGCGGATCCGTTATTGATTCCTTCCACCATCATGACCAGGTCACGCCACTCCATAGGGTATGATTTGCTTTGCTGATCATATTCGGGCAAGCGGAAGGTTCCTTCCTCCAGCCTTTTTATATACAGGACAAGACCGCCATCTTCCGCATGCAGAAGTTTCATCGTGGTCCGCTGGCGGTTTATGAAAATGAATACGTCACCTAAACGGACGTCGTAGCCCATCTTGTCATGAATGACTCCACATAGTGAATTCATACCTTTGCGCATATCTGTCTTGCCCGGGCAAAGGAAGTAGCGCATCGTATCATTCAGGCAAAACATGATGACCGCAAATTTGAGTGAGTAATTGCATGGCAGCGTGGGATTCGGCCATACCACTGAAGCGGGCTATTATGCCACCCGGAAACTCTATTCGAATCTCCCCGGATTCCATAGCTACTCTATCATAAGACGGGTTGGATGTGGACGGGGAGGTCAAATTGACAGGAGCGAACTCTTCGGAAGAGGATCTTTCCGCATGATAAGGTCGTGAGAGACCAAACTTTCCTTTCCAATAATAAAAACTAGATTCGGTATAGGCCTCATTGACACAGAAGTCTTTTATCGTCAAACCGCTTCGTCGCTGACGGGATAGAATTTCTAAGAATTCTTCTTTACTCATTTTTCGCATAATCTTTTTTGCGCAAAGATCGAGCGAAAAAAGATACTTGACAACGGGTATTTTATCGGATGCTTACAGTAATTTTTTCTTGCTAAAATATCTTCTTTTTCATTTTCAATAGAATCTTGTTTCGAGCGTTCCCATGATACACAAATGGTTTTTATTGTCACAAGAACAATGGCAAGAATTGTATATGTCATAACCCGACCGAATCTGTATCTTTCGTTGATTTTACGAAAGTATTTTTCACTGATTTTGGTGACAAACACGAATATAGCCCCATACAATGGTAATAAGAGAGAAAACCATACTGACACTCCCCAAGCTTCTATCGAACAACATAGTATGACTGCTATGATTGAATATACCACATAGGGGCATAGTATCCAACGGAATTTCTTTTTGTCAGGTACACACTCCCAATATATCGAATATGATACAGTGTACAATAATATCAGTACTATTGTTTCTGTGTTAAAATGATTTTGCCATAAATATGGCATACCATAAAATAGAAAAATTTGCAAAATGAACCATTTGCAAATCCTCCATGTTGCTACAATCATTTTAATTATGATTTCGTCCAACATAAATAATAATATTTTTAGGGGGCTGCATATGTCACAGTTTTGTTTCTTTTATCTCTATTCTGATGCAACAATGACCGTTAAGTCCAACGACTCCATTTCCAACCAACTCCCTTACAAGGATTTCGGCATCGTCTTGACTTGTGGCAGTTAGGCTAAGAGTTTCCTGTTCGCCAAGTTCCGTAACTATATTTGCAGAGTAGTTGTGTATCGTATATAAATCCTTGTTGTCCAAGGCTGTCTCAATTATGTTCGAACCCCATGTAATTTTAGAGGCAGGAGCTTTGCGGATATTTTTCAGCATCTTTACTTTTACTGGTGCATCTGTTCCATCTTCATTTATCTTCCTAAAGCGTTTGCATCCGCACGCACAACACCATATAGGCGGACGACGAGGAATGTTGTCTCCACCCATAATGGCACTTTTGCGATATTCAAACAGAAAATCGCTTTCTGTCATATCACCGGTGCCATATACAATATCTACAACTTCGCTACCGCAATCCGGACATTTGGAGGGCTTTCGTGTTACATCGATAATTCGTGGTCTTCTATCATCTGGCATACTCATATCATCAGTTATTTGATTTTCTGCAAAAATAACAATTTCAAAATTTTTTCGATGTATCTTTCTGGATTACTATAACTAATATATCAAATACCACCTGCATATTTCTGCAGGTGGCATCTTAATTTAGGATTCTGTTATGGAAAGAAGCAAATCCTTAGTGTCAACTTCAAGACATTTTGCAATTGAAACTAAATCATCCAGACTTGGTTGAGATGAATTGGTACACCATTTTGATATAGTTGCCTCATTTTTCCCTAATTGAGCCGCAAGCCAACGATTGGTTCGCTTTTTCTCAGCCAAAACTACTTTTAACCTATTGATTTCTCGCTTCATTTGTTTTCCTCTACTTTCTTTTTATACGTTATCTTCAACACTCTATTTGCATTATCAATCTCAATATTTCCCAAGCGGTTGAGAATGGACTGCCCTAACAGAAGAGGGGCTTTTTGGTTATGCACGACTGAGGCACGGACATTATCCAAGTCTAAACCACCGAAATTCACATTACGGAGATTGACAACCGTACCGGCACTTACTTCTCCGTTGGCCATCATGTAATTCTGTTTGCCTATTACGTCCGTTGGTTTCAAATAGCCATTTTTCATCATGAATGTAGCCTCGACAGAGGAGAGAGATACATCTGATGCCCCTGTATCAAAAACAAAGTATAAAGGCAGATTGTTTATTGCACATTTTACCTTACAGACACCGTCTTCTTTGGTAAAAGGTATTTCAACAGTCTTTTCCTCATATAGGGATGTATCTTGTGTCTTACCTTCTATTTCTGATTCAAACTGTTTCTTATATTGCGCTATCATTTCCTTGAACTCTGGCAATTCTCTTATCGGATTTAGGTCGTCATCCATTTCAAGATGAGCAAAACGGCGATAACCTTTTTCCAATGCCGTTTGCATAAATTCAACAGCCTTTTCTAATTCGCCCATTCTTGAATGCAAACAAGCTGCATCATAATAGTTACCGGCATTATCCGAATCATTGGCAATCACCTTGTCCATAAATTCAATGGCTTTTTCTTTTTGACCTAATCCCCAATATGCGTATTGAGCGCAAGAACTATTACTTGGAATAGTATCGAGTTCTATAACTTTTCTATAGTCTGCTTCTGCGGATTTTTTTTCTCCTTTTAGGATGTACATATCACCTCGCCCCAAATATGCGTATGCATAATCTGGCTGCAAAACTATAGCCATTGTATAATCCTCAATGGCTCCGTCTGTGTCGTTGCTATTGTCCTTGAACCAGCCGCGACGATAGTACCCTCCAAAATAATCAGGATAATGGTTGATATATTTACCCAACTCAACGATAGCGTCTTTTGCATTTCCGGATTCGTACAAAAGATCTGCTTTTTCCATCACATAATCAAAGTCTGTAGAATCTAAGGCAATCGCATTATCAATATGATCCAAGGCCAAGGAAAAGTTCCCCATTTCGCTATGACATTGTGATATGCGATAGGCGACTACATCGGAAGCATCTTTATTATAGCAACTTGTATAATATTCAATAGCCTTTTTATAAGCATCGGTACGTTCGTGTACAATTCCTAAACAATAGAGCCAATATTCATTGTTGGGATTTTTTGCGGATTGCACCTTTAATTTTGCTACTAATGGAACCATAGCGGAATCTGCGACTTGCTGCATTAAATGAAATGCTTTATTGTCACCGTCAATATCTAACGCTTTGATAACATCATCAATAGCTTTGTCGTATTGTTGTAGCCCAAAATAACTTTCAGCCCTAAAGGAATACCCTGAAGAATAGTCTGATGCCAATCGTGTCACATAATTGAACTGCTCGATTGCGTCATTATATCTTTTTTCCGCATTGGCATTTCGACCAATTCCCATGTAGCCCATTACACTACCTGGATCTATTGATATGATTTTCTGATAATCCTTATCTGCCAAGTCATATTTATCCATATAATAATATAGATTGGCTCGCTTTTCATAGACATCAGCAGCGTCAGGAGTTTCTTTTATGGCGGATGTGAAATCGACAAGTGCTTTTTCATTTTCACCAAGTCCCACATAAACTTCTGCACGAACAATATATGCAAAGGCTCTATATTGTTTGTCCTTTTTAGGAATATGCTTTATTGCCAAATCTACAGCGGTTAATGCGCGACCATACTCCTCTTGATAGTTTCGTACAGTCGCGATCCAAGCCAAAGCATATCCGTTGTTCGGATTATCTTCCAACTCCTTGTTAAGGTATTCAAGAGCCTCTTCTGCATTGTTGTTTTGAATAGCTTCAACGCCACGATTGTAGTTGTAAGAATCCGGACGTTTGATGTTTTGGGCAAAAGCTATTGAACAACAAAATAACATTGCTACAATTAAGTATTTTCTCATATCACAATTGTTTTATCTTATCCGTGGTTGCATATTTAGAAATAATATATCAACGAGGTTCCTAAATATTTATCATCTAACGAATATATGTTATTAAGATCTTGCTTATAATACAGCGTAAGCCAATCCCAACGTTTCCACGCAAAACCAGTACCGCCTCCAACTGAGAACTGGTTTTCTAGTTCCTCGTTGCGAACTATATTATAGAATCCTAACCCTGCAATATAGAATTTAGAACTTTTGCCTATATTGCAGATGTTGATTTTCAACTTAGCATAAGCCGGAAGATGAAACTCTGTATGAGTTTCGTAGTCGCTATCGTAATAAGAGTCGTTTTCATCAGCATAATTGTAGAATATAACTCCTGGTTTAACACCTAGTTCAAATTGAACGGGAGACCTATAATTCCCTAATTTGATACTTGCTCCAACATTATAATATCCAACATTAAAATATCTATCTGGAGATATACCGTTCCATCCAAAATCTAACAATTCCAATCCAAAAAGTACATATCCGCCATTAGCTTTAATCCTGGCTCTACGCAGTTGCTTTTTATGTTGAGAATATGCTTTTTTACTATTATCAGCATATCGTCTTACTAAATCTTTTGTCGTTTCGTCTTTTGCGTATCTAAGTGCTTCGTTAAACGATGTATCTCCTGAATACATATTAAAAGATTTTGCCTTGGAAATGGCCACTCTGTTTGAAATTTCATCAGAGTACTTTCCTGAAGGATATTTCCTAAGGAATGATAGCAGTTGTTCTTCTTTTGAATAAGCAGTTAGGTTGTTATAATCCCAGTTTTCTTGACATTCATCAAATTTGGATTGATTTGCTTGGTCTAAAGCATACTTACCGCCAGCTTTATTAAATTCATGATAAGCATTTATTAAATCATTTGATGAATAATAATTTGCGCCTTTTAATTCGTGAATTCGTTTTTGTGCTTTATCAACGCATGAAGATTTAGGATAAGTTCTTATAAACAATTCTATTTCAGAAATGCTTTTTGAAGATTTGATTGACTTCCATTTTTCTATGGATTGAAGTTCAACAATAGCTTCATTGGCCTTGTCCTTAAAGCTTTTGAATTTAGATGTAGAAAGATAATTATTATATGCCGCAACCGTGTTTGTATCCACAGCTTTGGCCCATAAATCATAGTCTTCTATTCGTTTCTTTACATCAGGGGCGTACTTCCCATTCGGATATAATTTCATATATTCCTGAAAAGCTTCAAGTGTTCCTTTTTCGCAAGCGGACTCATATCTTTTTTTTTCAATACGCTGTTTTTCTGCGACTTCTTTCTGTTTCTGTTGCATATACTTTGTAAGAGTTTGCGCCTCTAATGAAGCACTAGTGCAGATACAAATTAAACTACATACAACCCATCCGTATAATCTATTCATAACGCTTCAATCGTTTTTAAACATTTATTTAATTCTTCTTTTATTGCGGAAAAGTCAACTTTATGTTCATTGCCGTCAAAATCTTGCAATTGTTTTTCTATAAGAGCAATTTTTGTCCCTAAAAATGTATCAGACCATTCTGTATATGTGTGGTAAGACAAATAAAATGATTGCTTTTGGAATTGAGCATGAATATCATTCGCATTTTTAGTAAACGGCTTTTGAAGTTCGGTGCAAGCATGTTCAATGAATAGCAAGATATTTTCAATGTCTTGTTTATAACTACAAAGTAACTTATATTTTATCCGATGCTCACGCTTTAATTCGGCATTAGCAATAGCGTTAAATGCTGGAATAGCAATTTTCTCAATACTGAAAGCTTCGTATGGGATATAGAGAAAATTAGATGCAATGTTAGCAAGTCTTTTATCCGCTTCTCGTTGCGATGCTAGTAATCTTGTTGTGTCACTTTTTAGGCGTTTGACATCAATTTCATAGGCCGATAATTTAGTTTTGTAATCAGAACTTTCCTCAGAAAGTTTTTGGTACTTTTTATTTAACTCTGAAAATAAAACTTTTAGTGAATCATTCTCAGATTTTAGCGCATTTAAATCATCAATACTGATGGATACCTGTATTGAATTTGTTCCAACAACATTTGATATAGTATCATTGCTATTTTGTGAAAAAGCAGACAATGACACCATCAATAGAAGTAGTAATATGTTATATCTCATAATCAACAATATCATTAATTATTATAATATTGGGCATTATTATAATATTGGGATGCATTATTGTAATGTTCCTTGGCTCTATCCCATAAAGAATTTACATTCTTTTTTGACCCATACAAAGCAGTTGCATTTTTGTCATATTCTGTTACAGCAGCATCTACTTGTGGAACAAGAGTCTCCTCATAGTATTGTTGACTGTAATATCTGAATTCGGACAACTTTTCAACTTGTGAAGAAATGTAGGAATAGTGTGATTGCGCAATGTTTGTGCTTACACTATTGAGCGCATTTCGCAAATCTGTACATTTTGAAAGATATTGATCATTTGCATACTTTTTCGCTTGATTTATTGTGTTTTGCGCACTTGACACTCCTCTGTATGCAGTGCTACGACTAACTGCTTTGGCTTGGCGATAGTTGGAAATGATGTTTTCGACTAAAGCTAATGAGTCAATTGTAGTCTTGTTTAAGGCTTTATTTCCGTTCGAGTACTTGACAGAGTGCAATCGTTTGGAAACAACCAGCATGTAACTGTGATCTAAGTCCTTCCAAGCGGATTTATCAAATGCCGTAAAGCATCTTTTGAGGAATATTGGTGAATAGCAATCAAGCAATTTATCTCTGTGTTTGTCAGATTCTACTTGCGTAAGCCTATTCTCCTTTTCGAATACTGAAATTCGATCAACGGTCTTTAGATAAATCATATCTTCTTCACGAGCAGCTCCAGCTTTCTTCAATTCTGAATAAAGCTGATTTAAGTCCTTATCAAACTGATTTATCGGCTTAAATGCCGTTGGAGGTTCTACGCGCGTTTTTGCATATACCATAACTCCGCCAATAGCAAGAGCTATTGACAATACTAATATGAATATTTTTGCTGTAACTTTCATAATTACGAACTATTCTGTTATATCTCTATTATTCTTAGAACCCTTTTTCCCCTGATTTGAATCCTTTGTCCCGGTAATATTCCCTGAAGTCCTAGGCTTATTGGTAGATGTTGTTGGAACATTTGTTGTAATTCTATTGATAAATCGATCAATGGTTATTTCTGGATCTGTGTCAGAGTTATATTTACCATTGAGAGGAATTTTTTTCTCAATAGATAGCCTCGAAGCGTTAACTATCTTTTTTATATGCTCTATTTCTTTCAACTCGGTTTTTTCTAATTCTATTAGATTATTCAAATTGAAAGAGTTCATATCCTCAAACAAAGTTTCTGTTAAATCGTATTGTGCAAGAGAGTCTTTATGCCATACATTGTTTTTTGATAAATAATTACACATTTTTTCTTTCATAGAGCTTTCCTCTGTATTAGATTGCTCTTCTTGATTAGCAGAATCCGACGAAGATGTATGTGTCGGTGTTTGCATAGGTTTAATTGTCTTTTCAATTTTAGAGATTGGAGGCCAACCTAATTGAAACTCATGATTGTCAATCCAATCATCTAAGGCTACAAATCCAGCCCATAGAAATCCAATAACAAAAACACTTACAATACCTAAAAAGAACCATTTTATCTTTAGTACAAGGTTATTTTCATAGACAATATAACCATTTTCGGAACGATACCCTTTCAAAGGCATTCCGGTATAGTGATTATTCATCTTGACTATAATGCGAGCGTCAGAATCCAAATTTCTACCATCCTCTACAAGCAATTTATATTCTTTGCTAAATTGTTCATCATCAAGTTTAATCTCAATATTTTGAGAAATATCATTGATAACTTTTTCGTTATGCTCGTAACCTTTACAATTTACACGAATCTTTATACCTTCACGAATTGCTGCTTCAGGAATCAACATCGTATCAGTAGAGAAAGCTTTCCCGTTTACAATGACTTCTGCATTGCTTATAGGTTCAAATCGTTTATTAATGATTCTAATCCAAGAGCGTTTGAAAACTAACTTGCGTTCATTCTCTTGAATAGTGAGATTAAACGGATTGCCAGCTATTACTTCCTTTTCAATGTCGGAATACCCTTCTTTTTTCCAAATAACACGTATTTGGGAATGAGCTGGAATTTCAATATTCTTGTTAAAAGCGATGTCCTGACCTACATTCTTTAAGAACGGTTTGAAACCCATGTTGTCAATTGGTGCATTAATCTTTATTGCTTGTGTCACATCTTGCTTTATTTTTTCTCCGACATCGAAGGAGAATCCGAATGCATTATCTACGAAGCAAATGCATTTATATTTTTTATAGTGTATTTGTGCAATAGAGTCACCAAGTAACTCATATAGTTGATAATCTGCGCCTTTCCCGTAGGAGCACCAACCAATGCACCCATCTGGACTATTTTTCACGAACGCAAGTGCTGAAAATTGAACATCTTTTTCCGAATATTCTTTTGAAAAAAGTTCCTCGAAGATTGCCGGATTGATACCTAAAGCAGCTGATAATTGCTCATCAACACGACTTATTACAGAACACAATTCCGAACCATTAATCTGCATATTAGCTGGTACATGAATCCATGCTGTAGTATTATCATTTGGGCGACCGCTACCTTCGGGACGAGCTTTTACAACGCCAAGTAAATACCCAAGATTTCCGAGTAATTTCACGATTATGGAGGATTTTCCAGAACCGTCAAAGCCTTTCAAATTATTTATGATTGAACGAGAGTCTGTCGCAAATTTTGCCCACTCACTTTCTTTGTTAATAGCGAAGAACTCTTGTTCTCCGCCGCTTGTAATCTTTATTATTAATCCTAATTTCATAACTTATCCTCTAAATATTTTTTCAAACATACCTCTTTTACCACCTCTGAAACTTGCAGATCGTTGTAGTATCAGACTGACAACATTTTCTGCTGGACGAGAATTGAACTTGCAGTAGTTTTGGAAGCATACTTCTCCAAGGGAAAAGGCTATTTTCTCAACCTTTCCTTTATTGATTTCGTTATCCTTGCAGATTTGTTCTAAGCCATTATAGAAACCAAGATACTTGTTGTTGATATAGTCCGTGAATGTATCTCTTGTTGCGTTTTTTACCTTGTCTGCTTTGGTTATCATTATGTAGATAGCATCTGTATCCTTCTTGAAGATACCGGTATTTTTTATGTACGATACTGCTCCTTCAAGATATACGCGTTGTGGAAGACCTTCGTAAAGTCTGTCTTCAGCACCGTATTCAATGACAAATATGTGCATCTTTCTACTTGTAGAACGATTGTCAATGAGAACTTTTGTTAGCGTGTCCAGCATGACTTCATCTGTATCGGACATACTATCTCCTGCATTGGCTTTATACATGCACCTCATTAACTCTCCTGCCATATCGATACATGTAATAGGATGTATTTTACCGTCTTTATCAACCAAGTCAAATCCCATTTCATAGAAGGAATCTACAGAAGTTCCTTCCATCAATGTTCCGATTTCGCCATTCTGAAATAGGTTGATGAGTTTGGTCATATACCCATATCCCTGTGATCCAGTATCTGCATCCATGGAATGTGCAACTCTTCCACTCGCAGCGACACTTAAAATAGCACCTAGAGCACAACTTTTTCCAGAAGAAGGAATGCCCCAGAAATAGATTTCTGTTGATTGTTTGTGAATCTTATCCAATTTATCCGGAGTGGAAAAACTCTGAGCACTTTCTCCGTTGAACATTTTTTGAATAAAGAGTCTATCAATATCAATACCCATCAAATCCTCTACAGAGAGTGTTCCTGAGTTTATTAAACGTTTTACCACACCAGAACTTACAAGATTATGGTCATCCTTAATTTTACTCAAGAAGTCTGATTTTCTGATTTTTTTCTCGCTCAGAAATTTTTCAATCAATGCAATTGTTTTATTATCTCGTTGTTCTTGTGTTATGGCCGTTTTATCTGTTGGCACTTGATTGATTTGAGTTACCAATGTGTCAATATCCACGCCCATAATCTCGTCCAACAATAATGTGTTTATAAGGCTTCTTGCCTCATTGACGTGATTACTGTCAGGATATTTTTTTATAAACTCCCTCAATTCATTTATGTTCGTTCGATCAACTAAAGTCCATGCGTCATCAGTGGTTGTTCGTAGGTAATTTGTCTGAATTTCATTTTCAAGTTCGGACTTTAGAACACGAGCTTCTGCACGAAATTGCCCATTAGGGAATGTATCAAGATAGTGCTGAACAGCATCTACCGAATGGAGTTCTTTTACTTTGCTCCATTCGTCTACATCACCACTCTCTAACAAAGATTTTACCTCCCTTCTTTTTTCTACAGCAAACTCTCCATCGGTGTCTTGAACTAACTCTTCAAAAGTTACGACACCAGCTCTGATATATTCCACAAGTTGTGTTGCGGAGTATTCGGATACATTATCTAATATTTTTTGTTTCATATTCAAGAATGATTATTTAGGACTGTTTCCATATTCATTTGTTCCTGCTTCTCCTTTTGCAAAAAGCATCCAGAATCCGTAAAACGGAATGATTTGATACCAGCCTGAGTTACCCCTGTCATGGCAACGTTTCGCTCCCTGCGCCCATATAAACCAACAATAAGGTATGAACATTATAAAATATAGTATCAATAATACGGCAGCTGCATCAGATTCAGCAGCGGCACCTACCATACCTTGCATTAGTAAATTTAGAAAGAAACAAATAATCAAAGAGAGTCCATATTCGGTTCTGCGTATTCTTCCTTTAAATGAGAACGGATTACGAAACATTCCAGGCTTAGATTCAATGTCAATCTTGGCGACCTCTTGTTCATGTTGAGATGTTAGAATCGTATCATTAAAGATGTCTGTTGTTTCAATTTCCTCAGAGTGAGGAGCTTCAGCAACCGTTGGTTCTCTTGATATAATAGGATTCTCTGTTTCTGATATTTCTTCCCTGTTATTCTGTTCTATTATTACGGAAACCTGCTCAAGCAGCTCCTTTACTTTTTTTCTAAGCAATGGCGTAAAAGCACCATTAGTTTCCTTGCTTAATTCATATAAGGAAACTACACCATTTTTTACTGCATCGGCAATTTCTTCCGGTGAATAATTTGAGATGTTTTTGAGCAATTCTTTTTTGTTTACCATATTGTTATTTCTGTATCATTGTATTTAAAATGTTCCACCATAAATATCATCTGAGCCTGCATTATCGATTTGTTCAGATGGTTTGTTTGATGTATTAAATTTTGTATTTTCACGCTTTTTGCTACGATTATCATTTATTTTCAATTTGTTCGCATTTAACGGGATTAAATTATATAACCCAATAGCTCGTGTATTCCTTTTTTGCAAAAAGTAAGGGAATAAAAGCATAAAAAATAATAGGAGGCTGGACCAAATAGTATTGAGTGATAGTCCTTCGGTGTTTTGATAAGTGCTTTTTAACTCATTCAAACCATCTATTGCTTTACTATATGAGTTTTGACTGCCATCAAACGACTGTACATTATCTGATTCGTTACTCATTCTAAATTCAGAAATTTGTGTAAGTGTTTGATTCCAAGATTTGATAGCTTCTGAGATTTTATCAATATTTCCTATGAGGAATGCATTCCATACACTTGCCCCTTGATTTGCATTTTCAATCCATTTTAATGCTAAAGTCTGTAAGCTATCTGTATTTTGAGATAATAATTGCAAACGCAATGTTTGAACATAATTCTCTTTTTGAAGTATGTCGCTATCTTCACGGAAGCCTGCATTTTTATATAGCCGTATATTACTTTTTTTATTCTTTATGATGTCAGATAAGTATTTGTCATAATTATCTATGCGATTATCAGCGTAAAAATTATAGTCAGCAAATATATTTTTAGATTTGGTGATAGAGGTACTAAACAGTTCTTCTATATGACTACGTTCCGAAAACACATTCCAATAATGATTGTATGGAATCATACTCCAAATGAACACAATAGGACATAAACAAATCAATATCCGTTCAATAATTATTGAACGATTAAATTTTCCGTCTGTTCCTTTTAGAATTTGAGCTCCGATAAATGTTACTAGTAGCATGATATCAATTATAAATACTTTAATGGCAGCAGCAGAAAAATCGCCTCCATTGGAATAAAAATCACCCATATATGTAACATAACTGATAAATATCAAAGCAACAAATGCGATGATATGGCCCCATGAGAACTTTAATGTCTCATTCCACGAATAATTATTTGTACTCATATTATTTAAGTTTCTGTTCTAAATCATCTATTTTTTTATTCAAAGCATCACGCTGCTCCTTTAATTGCTTTAGTAAATCTTTCAAAGCAACATAGTCGTCTGTCGGTTGATTGATATCTGTTGGAATCTGCTCATTGCTTTTGGGCAATTCTGTTGGAACAACATCGTTAATGTGTTCTATAGTTCCAAGCTCTATTGTTTGTGACCATGCTGGTTCTTCTGGTATATCACCATTTTTGATGGCAACGAGAGCTTGATCGATAAGCACCATTGGAGGTATAAATTTATCTAACTCCTTACCTGTTTTTTGAATAACAGCAATACATTGTTTTACAGTTATGTCTGGCTTTATTGTTTTCATTAAAGCAATGGCTCCAGTTATAATTGGAGCGGCCATACTTGTTCCATCAAACATTTTGAAAGAGTCGTTTGTATAAGCACTGTATATTCCTTCTCCAGGTGCTGACACGTTTGTACCCAATGAGTAATTTGTAAATCTAGATGATTTGTAGTCTGGTGTACAAGCAGCGACATTGACTGTGTTATTTGTCAAACGACATTCAGGCAGAATAGCAGTTACTATATTATCGTTTCCCGCTGCAAAAACAAGAATAACATTCTTTTCATTTGCAGCATTGATAATGTGCCGGTACACTCTTTCTTCGTTCTTAAAATAATGTTGAGCAACTTTGATTTGCTCTTCAACCGGTAATTGGTCTAACCCTTGAAAGCTTGGTCCGACAGAAATATTGACAATGTTTGCTCCATTATGAATGGCGTACATAATACCACTTGCAAGAGAAGAGAACGTACACATTCCATTGTCAAATACCTGTATTGGCATAATTTTACAATTTGGGGCGACTCCTGCTGCTCCATCTGAATAGAAATCTGTAGAACCTACAGCCAAACCAGCAACATGTGTTCCGTGTCCTTGTCCCGGACTCAATGCTCTATTTTGGGTAAAAACATTATATGCCTTAAAAAAACGGCCTTTGAACATGCTATGATTAACATCAATTCCATCATCTATTATTGCGACAACAAGATTCGGATCTCCCATTGTTATATTCCATCCTTCTTTTACATGGGCTGCCTTTAAGTGCCAACCTTTATTTGCGGTTGATTGGCTTTTGTTGCCATGTAGCACCATTATAGATTCATCAACAATGAAAAATTTTTGATCGGAAATTTTCATTGGTAATTCCTCTCGGATGTTATTACGTTGTCCTTCTGGAATTTGTATTTGAATCATTTTAACATTAGGATCATATCCAATAATTTGATAACTATCTGATGGATAGAACTGTTTAAAATCTTGTGCCCATTTGTTCAAATCAGCATTTTCGTCTTCAAAATAGATGTTTAGGCGATTGTCTATAACATCTGGAGTTCCAGGATTTGAGACAATAGGCGGCATAATATCCCCATCGCTAGTTATAGGTGAAACAACACCATTTTCAGGTAAACGTCCATCCTTACCAACAATGTTGTCGGTAGTACCATTATTATCCCGAATTGTTCCATCCGGTTTAGTTACCTGCTCTATTTTATCTGCTCTGTCAATTGGTAATACAGTATTTCCATAACGATCCACCAAGATATCACTATCGCAGCCACGTAATAGCCATGACAACAACCAAACCAGAAGAATAATTAATAATAGCCATAGCAGCCACTTTAGACACCCCTTACCCGTAAATAAACCTGTAAGCCAAAGCCACCACCGTTTATACCAAGGTAGCACTTTTTCGTACTGTGCAATACAAACTTTATTGTCTGTCAAAGCTGCGAGAGGATCAATATTCCAGCCAGTAAAACGATACCCTTTATTGGGCTTTACGGTTGGAATTTCAGATGCCATAGGAGCGACTCCCAGTGGCTTTTTGATTATCTTGCAACCTTGTAATGTCCCATATTCACCTGCTGAAAAGCTACATTGAGCAAATTCTTGCTTGTATTCAGCAGTAAAAAGAGTGTCGTTATTTATTGGCGCATCGATACTAGGTGACCATTTAGTAAATAGGAACCCTTTATTTGCAGAAACAATAGGTATTTCTTCTATGCTTAATGTTTCTCCTTTGATAACTTCAATTGACTTATTTCCTTTCAAAATACCATTTGCGCCTGCGTCAAATATAACTTTTACCAGTTCTTCATTTGTCGTTGGTTCTATTGTGTTTTTTAAATGTATTGAGCTGTGAAAATAATATCATCTTGAACTTCATGCCCAATCGGATTGGGTGTCCAACCGATAAAATTATATTCTTCATCAGCAATGACAGTAGGAAGGTCTTTTGTTGTGATGATATGTCCTTTGTCTCTGTTGATTACCGTAAGGTATGGGATACCAGCTATTGTTGTTGCAAGTTTCCCATGGCCAGCTAAGTCAAAAGAAACTTTCTTTTTATCATGTCTAGCAGCAGTCTTAAACCATTTTCCCTCACCTGCATGTTTTCCCTCATCGAGGCGCATACCCCATGCAATGAGTACAACTTTCCCGTCATAACAGTAGATAAATTCATCATTGATGTATTTTAGAGCTCCACTGAGAATAGCAAATTCCTCTGGAGCTGATTTTTTTAGCGCATCCTGATAATGCCTTAAAGTATCATCTTTGATTTGGTTGTAACGTTTCTTTTCTTCTCCTAAAAGTTCGGAGATTTTTTTAGGTGTATCATTCCATTCGTCAACATACCAATAAATATTGCCATCTTCATAAAAAGGGCAAGAAAGGAAAGACTGATATTGAGGTGATATTCGACTTTTTATCACACTTTCCACACTCTTATAGCGTTTATAAAGAGGGTCGGAACCAATGCCTTGATAATCGGTGAAATCAGTATCATCGATATGCCCAAGCAGTCTTTTATTATAAAATGTAGCTCTTGCCATAATTTTTATTTGTTTGTATATAGTGCTTTACAATTATCTATAATGTCCTTTATGATAGCATTCGCAATTGGGTCACTATGCGAAATATCCGCAGAATATAAAAGTCCGATAACCAAAAGATTTTTCCATCTTTGGAAATTATCCCAAAATGGTAACTTCATCAGTGTTTGAATTGAAACAGATGTTGGGTCGGAGGCATCATCAAATGCTTGTAAAGCATCATACACACTAATTTGTGAGTGTTTAATATCGCTAGCCGCAGGTGACAAGTCTATAGCTAAATTGCATGCTTGTGCCTTGGCGCGTATATTTTCGATGTCTTCATTCGTCATGTACATCCTTCCCACGGAACTCACAAAATTATTCAATGTTAGTGATGCAAAATCTGCAATTGCATTTGGTAGATCATTGTCAGGAAATACTCTCGAATACTGATCTATCTTGGTGGATATTGTTTTCTGAACACCCAATTTCTTGCAAAGACTTTGAAGCATAAAAGCTACTTCATCCGAATGAGGGAGATATTTTTCAAGTCCTTTTACTTGCTTGTTGATAAATATCGCCCAATAATCTAAAATATTATTAGATACAACATCCGCAACCGTTGCTGCAACATTACATTCATTTGAGACAACGTCATCAACGGTAAAGCCATTTTCAGCGAACTCTTTTTCTAATGTTGCTACATCGCAGGCATAATAATCGCATAATCTTTGGATATTAAGTTGTTTATCTTCATTTGGATTGATTCCAGCTTGTGTCCTAATCAAGATAACTTCATTAAAATCCTTAGGTGTTTCTGTCTTCAAGATAACGATGTCATATGCGATTTGTCGCAAATCTCCAACAGGTGTCATCAGTTGGTCAATTATATAACCAAAAATTTCAGGTTTCTTGCCAATTTGTGAGTCCAAACGCCTACGTATCTCACCGGCTATGGTTCTTGTTCTTGCATTGTTTTCTTCTTTATTTTCTGGTTCATAATATGTATTTAGTTTGGCAAGCATTTCATCCCTTATAGCTTTTAATTCGTTTAGATACTTTTCTCTTCTTGCAGCTTCCAATACATTGGATATTGCATCTAAATCGCGAATAATGGTTTTAGAACCATCGCAATTCAATGAAGATACCTCATCCCAGGATGCCTTGGGGTTGGCAAAATGCTTCTTTACAAACTCGTTATTCAGAAAGCTATGTTCTAGATTATTAAAATACTCAGGATAATCATCATGTATATGCCTTGCTATTTCTGGTGATTTGGTTTTGTCGTTGTAACCATCAAATATTTGATTTTTCATTGACCAATAATAGTCACGAAGTAAATAAATACTTTGGAAAGCCTCAGAGCGGAATAAACCACCACGAGTTACCCAATTATCAAACCAAGTGGCGGGCTTGATAATTTCAGGTAAAACAGTTTTAAAACGTTTCCAATGTTCGGAAAGTAATTCTGCGTTAGCGGAGGAATCATTCTTTGTCCTTTCTAATTCAATGTTGAATTTTGTCGCAACCAGAAACAATGGAGAAATTCCATTTGTTCGTGTCAAATCTTCGGCACTCTCTTCCGGGGTTTTACCTATATTGGTTTCTAGCCAATCATTAATAGTCTCACCTAATGTTGGTTCATTTTTCTGGTCATTATGATGGCAAAACAATACGGAGCTAATTCTTAATGAGCGAGAATATTTATTGAAAAGATAAGCAACCTTACCTCGACGTAGTATTGTAGGTAAGACAGTTCTTATTTCCTGTTCTTTGAATTTCTCACGAGAACGCGCTCCAGGAAAATCCAGCAAGTCAATTTTATTTAAGAACCGTCTGTCTTTTGCAATCTGTTTAGGTAAAACAAATGTCAATTCCGCAATAAGTGCAGATAAAAATGATTTGTTAAAATTGCTTGCCAATAGCTGACCTTTGGAATCATATATATCTGTGACTAATACATCAGTGTTTGTTTCATGCTTTAATCCGCAAACAGAATCTAACCATTCAATTTTTAGCAAAGTCCCTTTATCCCGAAGTACGGCATTAAACGGAACATAAATCTCAGTCTCGAACCGAATCTTCTTATATTCATTTATAAGTAAACTGAAAAGATGGCTAAGTTCTTCATTTTTATTCCAAAGTATGCTAAATATTTTTACCCAATGTTCGCTTGATACATACTGAATTTTTGATGCAACAATCTTGCGGAAGTCGGAGTGGGTAATATTTACAGCATTAGCCCCCAATACTTCTGCAATGTAATCACAAATATCCTTTACGTCATCTTCTGTAAGAACTTCTTGAACAGGTGTCGTTTTATTAGTCCAAAGATACTGAACATTCAACAATTCTTTATTAATAGTGTCATGCAAAAGAATTTTGTTGTTATCTATTTTAAGGTCGTTATAGTACGAATCAATTAGAAGCATCAACAGATCAGCAATAGAAAGATTCTTTATTTTTATAAAATCTTTCATCGCCTCGTTACTGTTATTGATGGTAAACCTTGTTATTACACCTGTAGATTCGGTTTTAGAAGTATTACCTCCGCTTGGATTAAGGTCATCAATAAAGCTATATTCTTTTCCATCATTTATAATAACAAATGGAGAATCCGCAGTTGATAACAGACTGCTCATTAGATAGGATTTTCCCACCTGACTTTCGCCATATGCCGCAGCAGAGCAATTTTCAGCTAATGCATTAGCAATTTTTCTTAGTGCTCTACGATATTCTTTCAGTTCTTCAACAGGAAACGTATTTTTATCAAATTTTTTAGCCCATGTGATAGAACGTTCAATTTCTGCTATCTGAGAATTTATATCTTGTATCATAATCTATTTGCATTATTGAATATCAAATGCGCCGGTGTCAAGCCAATAACGCTCGTCCGCTCCTAAACTTTGAATATTTATCTCAATGTTACTATCTGCCAATTCGTTGCCACTTTTGTCAACGATAGCTGTGATTACCAATTTTTCTTTATCGTCTTCATCACGTTCGATAGATAGTTGAAAAGGCATCCGTAAACGCAAATCATCAACTATTTCTTTGACCTTAGCAAGCACTTGTGCTTCATTCATGGGCGCACCATCTTGAATAGCCTTATTCCTTATGCGCTCAATCATCTTGTGTTGGTTAAAATCAATGACATATAACTTCCTTGAAGGATAAGAATCTAACCCAATTTGCCGAACATTCAATGTCGTGGGTAAAGAACTAACCAGCAGTTCTCCCATATTTTTTTCTGGTGTGATAAAGTACTCTATGGGTTGCCCTTCTCGCGAAGATTCTATGTAATTTATTACAGATTTTAGTTTTTTGTCTAATTTCGACTTGTCTATTAAAAATTTATCGAGATTGCCAAGAGATGTTGCATAATAACCAACTAAGGCTCCCATTGCAACGATGGTTTTTGCCGTAGCTTTTCCTGTGTTATTTTTATTAGGATACCAATGACCGACAAAATAGTCATTCAATAGTATTAACCGATTGGGAGATACAGAATAATACTTTAGGAAAATGTTGCGGATTGGAGACAATGATGACGGTCGCCCCGACAACAATACAATGTCACAATTATAGGCGTACATTATAGTTGCGATTTTCTTTAATAGAGGTTCGAAGGCTCTTGATATAACATCAGACACAGCAAATTTGTCGAACTCCCATTCAAGCTCTTCCAAATCAAAAGAAAAATATTTCTTAAACCCCTCTTTTATCCGTTCATTAGGCGGACAATCTTCAAATACATCAGAATAGCGTATTGTACAATCCTTTATATCATTAGCTAACATATCAAGGAAACAGTACATAAGCGGGATAGAATATTGTATATTGAAATCTCTACGTAGTTTACGGTCTGCTACTGTTTGCCCAGTATAGTCTGGACCAAAGAAATTGCGTAAACGTTGACGATAGTCTATTTCAGAAAGCTCTTTCATTTTCTTTCTAAAAGCACTGTTGGGCGAAAAGAACATTATTTTTCTTATAAGTTCATTGAGCATCTCGTCACCTGCATAATAAAAACTATCGTAGAAAAGAGGTTCTGGAGTAATGGTCGTTACATCTCCTTTTGTATAAGAATAGCGACTAATCATCAGGTCTGATGTTCCAGCACCAATATCCAATGAACCAATTGTTAGTTCCGGTTGAGCACTGTTTTGAGAAGTTTTCCCGTATAAATTAAAGAACTCTTGGCAAGATCCTTTATATTTCCAACCTATTTCACCATATATATATACTAATTGAGAGCATGTGGCTTCATCGTAATACCATTTGCTTTCTGTATCCTTAAAAGTTGTAATAGCAGGCGCAATATCAACTCGACAATCATTATTCTGAAAAAGATTAAGTAGTTTAACTGCATCATTGGCACACTTCACAAGAGCTTCTCTTTCAAGTTTAGACATAGCGGTTGGGCAAGTAACAACCATACGGCGTATGCGTCGAGGTAATGTCATATCACCTCGGTCTATTCTGTACTGGTTATTATTGATTTGAACCTGCGCTTGAACAAGCATCTCAAGGAAAGCAAAAGTCATAAGGGATCGTCTTGAATAGTGATAGGACTGTCCTCCTGTGCCATTGATTGCTAACTGCCCATTACTTTGCAAATGCTCTGAAATTCCAGGAATATTTAGTATGTGACTATCTTTTTCTCCGTCAAGTACCATGAAATTCCATTCATCCTTACTTTTATGCCAATCCCAAAGATATCTTTTAGGACTTGACATTGTAGAAAGATTCTCTTTATTTGAAACGGACTCAGCAGCACGATGTATTAAATGATTCGCTTCTTTTCCAAGTCTTACAAAACTAGGATATACAAATTGTTTGCTTCCTTGTATTCCAAAATCACCAAAATTCACCTTTCTAAATGCCAATCGCATATCAAAAGGTTCTTTATATGCATTGATTATAGTTTCTTTGGAATCGGATTTCACAAGATTTGTATAGTCGATTAACTCTAATTGATTGACTTGGTTGAAATTTGAATTATCTTCAACAAGCAATGCGGTTGTCCGTGAGTTACCTATATCAACAACCATATCGACATCTTTTACTAAAGTATCTTTGTCTTTGAAGAGAGATACTTTGGGAAACAATTCATTTTGAGCGATATAATCGATTAGTAAATAATATGATGCTATATAGTTAAGTTTTTTACCAGACTTTATCTTACCTACACTAGTTACATTAGGATGAACTAACGAAAACAAATAATCATTTATGTATTCCCATTCTTGTTTGGGCGAGCAATAATCCATAAGATAAAACTCCTGTTTGCATACCTCAAATTTCATTTCAGTCATAAACTGATCTGGGAAAATAGGACATTCTTCATATTTGCTAGCCTGTTCTACAGAACGAGTATCAAACGCTAAAATCACATTATAACGTTTAGTCTGTTCGGTAGAATCAATAGGAATAAGCATAAATCTACTCCAATTTAGTGGACCAAACTTGAATTTTGTTTCACTACGTTTGAAGAAGTATGGCAGTGGTAACCATTTATTTTCAAAAAAAGCCAATGTATTACCTTTGTCAGCAAAGGCCATTTTATAAATCTCACCAGCACATTGCATTTCCTCATTAATCATCAAAGGGAGTATTCCCTCATCTGCTAATGAGCTTACATCAATATCTCCACAGCCGGTGGCCTCTGATAAGAACCCGTTTTCAAAAAGTGTTTTTTTCTTGAAGAAGAATCTGTCGGCTTCTGTTGTAACCTCTTGGGCTAAATCAAGAATCCATTCACCATTGACCGTATCATACCATTCATGAAACCACAAACTGAACTTTTCCTTTGTGTTAATTTCCAAAGGAAACGTTGTAATGTGTATGCCAGAATTTGCTATTAATGAATATGTCATATTTAATATCTGAAAAATTTAACTCTTATATAGAGTAAGTTTTCTCTTATAAATAGCTGATTTTGCACTATCTAAGGAAAATGTTTGAGGAATTTCTTCAAACATTTTACCCTTCCCACAAAACTTTTGCAAACAAAACCGTATTATCTGCAAATAAATTCGTAACTTTGCAACCGAATCACGCACTCTATATAAGAGTGCAAACCTTTGCCAAACAATCTGTTAACGACCAATTCCAATCATAAGCATACCTACTACACTGCTAATTGTGTCGAACTTCTCTGATACAGCGTTGTAATACAATTATCTTATTAGCACTTATCCAAAAGATTCAGAATCTTGTTGTTGGCATTATCTATCACGTCGGTCTGGATAGACGCAAGATATATCTGCGTGGTTTGTTCATTGTCGTGCCCCATACCAAGGCTGATGGCTTTCATCGGTATATTTCTGGATTGGGCGATGCTTGCCCAGGAATGTCTTGCGACATACATGGTCAAGGGTATGCCTATTCCTGCCAGTTCTGCTATTTTCTTCAGATATTTGTTTACCAGCAACATCTTGTTCTGGTATTGCTTCCGCTCCGTGCCGTCCTGCCTTGTGATGACCGGAAGTAGAAATGCGCTCTGCTCATTGGGATGTTTGGCTGCGATGTCTGCCATGCTTTTTTCCCATTTGACCACCATCTGCTGCCCGGTCTTGCGCCGGTTATAGACAACAAAACCGTTTGAGAGGTCTTTCTTTTTCAAGTAAGCTATGTCAATGAACGACATTCCACGCATATAGAACGAAAACAGGAACATATCCCTTGCAAAGTCAAGTACCGGTGTGTCGCTCAGATCCAATTCTTTAATCTTCTTGATTTCTTTGAGGCTGATGGCTCGTTTGGAGGTCTTGTCAACTCCCGTATATACCCGTCGGAATGGCGTATTTTGCGTGGTCAGTCCATCTTCTACCGCCCGGTTATAGACGCTGCGCAAGGTGCGCATATAAAACGAGGTCGTGTTCCTGCATAAGCCGGAAGCCCGCATACTGCTCTCGTACCCGCAAATCAGGTCTTCGTCCATCATGTCGAAATACAGGTCTTCATCGTTTCTGAACCTCATAAAACTCATAAGCACTTGCCGATATGTCTCGCTGGTACGTTCTCTTCCTGTATTTTTCAACCGTGTTATTTGAGTTTTGATGTATTCAAAAACAGTCGTCTTGTCGGATGACAGGGCGTAATATTCCTGCACGATTTCATCTGCGGAAAAGTCTTTCCCTTTACTCTCCAGACCTCCGATGATTTTATTCAACCGTTTTTTCTCCCACGCAATTTTGTCCCGGATCAACTTGATTACACCCTGCCGGTCAGGGGATATGTGCGAAAGTCTGGCAATATCACTGCATTGCCCATCCCACTCCGATTCAAATATCCGATAGGATGTGCTTATCTGTTTGACTACTCTCTCGTGGATAACTTGAAAATACAAAGTGCCCTCTTTCTTAGGAAGAGAGGACACTCTAAACTTTAATTTAATTGATGCCATTTGATTACATATTTATTTGACTTTATATTTCAAAACCTCCTGTATCATCTCCTTGACATCCTCGCCGACCTGTACGAAGTTCTTGTAGAGGATACGTTCCCGTTCGTCTCTGGATTTGAATGTATAGAACTTAGGGAGAGGAACGTACCCGGCTTCTTCCTTTTTAATTTCGTTCATGTCGAAGTCTGTCTTGCAGTAGAACTTCGAGGTCTTGAACTCTTCGCTCTCTTGGATGTTCATCGAGTCTCCGCTCCCTGTTTTGGTTTTCACGAAATCCCTTGCCGTCTGACCGCATATCCAGCCGGTAGGCATATCGGATATTTTGGATGCAGGAACAAGGCTGTCCATATTCTCATTGAGGTTGACGGAAGTCTTGTCCCGGTCGATGGTCACGCCCTTTTTGAGTTGTACCACCTTGCCGAAAATGTCGCTTGACAACCACTCCAAAGTCTCTTTGGAACGGGCTGAACCGCTGACCACATTACCGACAGTGGTGATGATTTTCTGCATACCCACCTTGCCATAATCTGCTTCGAGCTGTGGCAGCTCCTGAAAGCCCAACGCCACCGATACCTTGTTGCTTCGGGCAGTTCCGATAAGGCGGTCTATCTTGTGGAAGTATAGCGTCGGCAACTCGTCCACGATGATGCTCACCGGGATGTTCTTGCCCTGCCCGGTATTCACCCTTGTTACCAGTCGGTTCAGGATAAGGGCGTTCAACGCTCCGATAATGCTCTCCATTTCCGGGTCGTTGGCTATCAGCAGGTAACTCGGACTTTTCGGGTCTGACACTTTGAGGTCGAAGTCATCGCCGTCCCGGTGGAATATCCAATAACTCTCCTTGGTGGCAAGGCGTGAGGTATAGACGCGCAGCGTACCTATCATACCTTCCAACTGCTCCATAGCCTTGTTCTTCAAGGCGGTCTGGAATGGGCCGAGCAAGGGAGCAACCTCATTGTCGGTTTCCAATACATCAAAGATGGTCTGATAACTCTCATTCAGGAACGAAAGGATATGGGGCATATCGGAATACCTGCCGAGCCAATAAACCGGCTCTACTTCCTCGCCTGCGGAATTGAACACACGCCCGGTCTGTATCATCCGTTTGGTCTGCTTGTCCTGCACCTTTTCCGCTATGAGCATATTGCCGTCCTTGTCGTAGGGTTCTTTGCTCCAGTTGCAGAAGAAATAGATGCAGGCGGCCAAGAAGTTCACGGCGGATGTCTGGAAGAACTGGTCGCTGCCTCCGCCTCCCTCTTTCTTGCCTTTTTGCAGGGATTCAAGCAGGGTCTCTGCCGTTTCCGATGCGGCAGCAAGGTTGTTGATGTACTTCAACTGGATGGGATTCACCCTGCGGCTGTACTCCACGTCCACGAAGTTGATGATGTTGAACTTGCACCCTGCGGGCAGCTTGCCGAGCTTCTGGTTCTTCTTGTAGTGGTAGTACAGTTTGGTGGCAAGCGTCGGAAATTTGTAGTCATAAACTACCATCGCAAAGCCCTTGGCGGAGTGCTGCCGGATGAACGGTTCGATGATGGAGAAAGTCTTACCGGAGCCGGGCGTTCCGACCACCCACGTGCCACGGAACGGGTTGTTGATGTTCACCCAACCCTTGCGGAACTTCCCCTTGTAATAGTAGCGCATAGGGATATTGACCGAATACTTGTTTTCCTGCAATTCCCGGCACTGCTCGAAACTCTCGTTCTCGAAGTTGAAACGGTCTTTCAGCAAGCCCTCTTTGAGGAACTTGGAAATATTGTCGAGGGCGATATGCACAAGCACCACGCCCACCACCGAGGCAAGCATATACAGCCAGATGTTCAGGCGCAAGGCATACAGCCTCGTTTCCATCGGATGGCCGTACAGCCATACCGACAGCACGATAAGCCCGAAACCGATAATCAGCGGGTACAGCACCTGTTTCCGGGCATTGAACTCCAGATTTTTCTTGTTCCGTGTACCTATGCAGGTGATGCAGATGAGCAGGAACGTGGCGAGCTTGCTGTATGCGAGATTGCCGTCGTGGTAGATTACCCACCGTTTGATACGTCCGTGCAGGTCGCAGAGTATGCCGCCCCATTGGTCGAGCGTGGCCGGGTCAATGGCATACTCGAAGAACTCCAGCAGGATGGAGATGTAGATAACCGAGCGGAATATCTTGTAAAACCCTTGTAACTCTTTGCTTTCTTCCATATTTTAATTTGTCGTTAGTTACTGTTTACGGCGGAACCAATGGTCACCGACCCGGATGACATCCATACCGAACCACACGCCGTTCTCGTTCAGTTTGGTCTTTATCCTTTCAAGGGTGACCGGACCGACACCCCAGGTCTCTATGAGATGCTGTTCGCTGAGCGGAATCAGGTCTCCGATATACAATATACCGCGAGCTTCCAGACGGTCGCAGATGGACGGTGTGATGCCCATGCTGAATACCGGCTTCGAGAGGTAATGCACCTCTTCCGCAGGAATGTTGTTCAAGGCGATTTCAAGTCCCTCTTTGATTTTTTTCAGGTTGTCGTTGCGTTGCTCTATCTCGCGGAGGGTCTGCTCACCGCACGATATTTCAGTGCGCAGCCGGGCGGCTCTATCCGCCAGAGAGTCGCATCCGTTCCTTAATTCATCTTGGATAACCGTCAGCGACGCAACGCTTCTATCCAGTTCGTTGTGCTTCTCTTCAAGCTCTTCGGCAAGCTCCTGCAACTGGACGATACGGTTCTTCAGGAACGAGATGTGTTTGTTTTCGTCCGCTACTGCCTCCAACAGGTAGTCGAACCGTTGGAGCTTGTACGCAAAATCCTCTTTGACCGACACAAGGGATTCGGCAAGTTCTTCCACTTTCCGACGGGGATTTCTTCTTCTCGCGCATCGGTACATCAGGATAAGTGCCGTTACCATCAGCACCAGTCCTGCAAGCATGATAATGTCTATTGTCTCCATAGTTTCATTTATTTAATTTGTTCTATTTATTTAATGTGATTATCGCACGCACCTTGTGCGCCTGTGTCTTCGGGGTCTCCTGCATCGTGCTGCTCCCCATAGAGTAGAGCCACGCCTTGGCGGTCTCCTGTCCTCGGACTTCCGTACTTGTCCAGTACCAGCAGTCGTCGGCTGCATCGGGCAGCTCGTCGCCCCCGCACATTCGGATGACAGGGTTTATCTGGCTTTTGGCATTGTACAGCATCCGCATCTGCGCCACGGAGGGGACATAGGCCGACTGCCCGTATCGCCACAGGTCAAAGACCGCTTCCGCCATAGGCGAAGCCGTCTCCCGTGTGTCGTACAGCGCAAACGTGTTCTCGTTACCGTCCAATGCCGTGATGTCGGCTGACGTGCCTTGGTTCACACCTATGCTGTCGGCAAAGGCTACCGGTGCCAAATCCCACAGATAGACGGCATAGCCGTTGCCCTCGATGGCTTCGTCATGGTTGACGTGGAACACCACGGCAATGGGTTGCTTGCCCGATTGCTCGAAATCGGTTGCCGGAACGACATTGCCGTCCGTGCAGAGTATATGGCAGGGCTTCATCGCCGTGTCCGGAAAATCCCTGTGTCCGTCGCAAGCCACAAGTAAGGTGGCAATGGCCAACAGGCTTGTCATTTTACATATTTTCTTTTTCATCTTTCCCTTAGTTTAGAGGTAGTTTTACACCTAAGACAATACCTGCCCGAAACAGGTCTTCTCCCTTTATCATCAAATCGGTTTTCACCTGGCAGAACAGTTGCCACCCACCACGCAGCACATAGTTGTGCTCATAACCGAGGTGTATGCCGCCCAAAAAGCGTCGGGTGTCGCTGCCGGCCGATGCTCCGATACGGACATTGCCGTAATGGTTCCGTCCTCGTACCACGCAGGGCTTGTAGGCGACACCGAACCCGTAGCTTCTGTAATTCTTCCAGAACGATTCCGGGCAGATATGACCGCAGGAGGCACATTCGTCCCATTGGATATAACCGTTGGCAAAGAACTCCCACGCGTGGTGGTACTTGCCTTCGTGCTCGTAGGACAGGGTAACGTCCAGTCCGTTCCGGTACAGGCAGCCCACGCCTAACGACAGGCGGTCGCTGCCCGTTTGCGCCTTTCCGCTTACGGCAAAAGCCATAACAGCAACCAATACAAACAATACCTTTTTCATCATTCCTCCTCCAGCAATACACGGTTAAACGAATCGGCTGAAAGCACGTCCTCATAGTCGATGTTCAGACGGATGTTCCTGCCGCTTATCTGCTTCTCGGTCATTTCAATGGTCAGCACCTTGTCGTTGGGGAAGGTCATCTTCTTCACCACAACCACGTTGCGATAACCGTGACGGAACGACTTCGCCGGTTCAAGGACCAACACCGGTGTCAGCTCGATGATTTGGGCGTTGGTGGCTTTGGAGACTTTCTTGTCGGCGAGCTTGACCCGGATTTCGTCGATGTCGAAACGGATGTTGGTCTTGTTCTCGATGGAGAAGTCGATGAAGAAGTAGTCGCCCACCGCATAGATGTTGTTCAGCTGCATAGTCATACGGTGCTGACGGCTCTTTACGTTTCGGTATTTGGCAGGTGAGTTCCATATCCGTCTGGCGTAGCGTGTCATATCTGCCAACGGCATACTCACTGCCGGATTATTGTAGGCGTTCCGTTCCCGGAGTTCAATCTCCTTGTCGGTTACGGCTTCCTGCATCCGTGTGGTGTAGAGCAGCGCGTATTGGGTACGGTAGCGTTCCGTTACAATGGTGACGATGGCCAGTATCTCGCCGTCTTCGTGCCCCGTCTCTTTAGGTTTCAGGCGGACGGTGTTGTTTATCGGCTGGTCGCCGACTACCTTGTCCGTGGAAATGTCCACGAAACGGATAGGTTCCGATGCGGTGATGACCGTGGTCACTTGCTCGTTGACGGTCAGCTGTTCCAGTTCTTCGTAGGTCTGCTGGGCGAATGTGGGCAGGCTGGCAAACGCTGCCGTCATTCCTATACAGATGGTCTTGAAAATATTCATATCGCTAAAATCTTTGAATGGTTGTTTATTCTGCATTTCTCTTTTCCTTGCTGTTGATGATATAGACAAACGTGCCGTATTTCAGGTTGACCTTGTTCTTCTTAATATTCTTGCTGATGGCGTTGCTTGTCTTCTGGTAGGCATCCTGAATGGCCTGCATGCCCCATTGGGTCAGGCTGTTCCCGTTATTGCCGGTGTTCATATTCATATTGCTGCTGAACGCGCCGCTTGCCACGTCCTTGGCGGTCTCACGGAACGAGCTGGACGGGACATACAGCCCTTCCAATCCGTCGGTGTCGTAAAGCGAAAGGCTGACCTTGATGATTTCATCGTTCACCAACACGCTGCTGATGGTTCCCTTGACACGCTGTGAAGAAAAACCGCTCATAATGGCATAGAGGTAAGACCCGCTCTTGACGACCGTTTCGTTTATCTCCACGTCATCCAACAGGCGAAGCCTCACACGGCTGCCGTCCACGGCCTTGACATCCTCGTCGATGATGGCCTTGATAAGGTTGGGTTCATGTTCGTTTTGGGCAATGGTGTTGAAGTAGTCGGATGTAACCTTTACCTTTTTCACCATTTCGCCCGGCTTCTCATTGTCCGAAGGGGCGTTTACCGCCCGGCTGTCCTCGTTGACGGTTCCGCTTACGGCGACATCCGTTTCCGTGTGTTGCCCTATGCTGTCTTCCGTAACCGGCTCTACTTGTGCCTGGGCTTTCAGCCTTGCTTCCGCGAGGGCGCGTTCCAGCTCTTCGAGGGCTTCCTGCTCTCTCGCTTGGGCATCGGCAGTTTCTTCTGCCACGGTTTTCTGTTGCTCCAGTTCGTCCAGAAAGGCGACTTCATCCTGGCTGTACTGCGATTCATATTTTTCCTTGTCATTTTCGGGTTCGTCTCGTTCGATGTTATCTACCGCCGTGTAATCGGCAATCTTGCCCCACGACTTTGCCATATTCTCGTATTTGCTCCCTATGCCGTCTCCGCCCTTGATGGTGGCATCGGGCAGGTCGGGGTTCAGAAACTCCGTGGTCTGGAGCGCCTTGTCGGGTATCTCCGCCTTTTCCGCACGGAAGAGGTCGAAGATGAAGTACGAAGCCACCAGCAGTGGAATGTACAGGATGGCAGGAAGCATATACTTCGGCTGCCTGAAATTGATCTTCTCGAATATATTCTTCATCGCTGTTCGGGTTGAAGGGGTTTAACTATGGGTGCTGCCGGCTCCCTGTGTCGTTCTCTAAGCAGGCTGTCCTGCATTTCGGTGGCACTTCGCGTTCCCTGCCCGTGCCGGTAGGCTTTGGCCAGACGGTAGATGTTGAAAGTGAACGTGCCTATCACAAGGCCGAAGACAAGGACGAGGAACAGTATCTTGTTCCTGTTGGCGAAGCTCTGTATTTTCGCCGCCAGCTTGTCAATGCGTGTCGCTTGGGCGAACTTGCGCCCGGCGTTCACGTCACGCTCGTACTTCTCCTTGTATTGGGGGTCGTTCCTGTCCGGCATCTTCTCGCCGAACAGCATCCTGCGGAATCCTTTTACATTCATAATCGTTTTCTGTTTTTTTAATATGTTGTTTTCGTTTTCTGTTCGATGTCCTTGTTGAGCAGGGTGCGCCAGTTCACGATGAGCAGCCCGTGCGGGTTGTTCTCCGTCCTCGGTACTCGTTTGAGCTGTCCTGCCGTCACCAGCTCGCGCATCAGGATATTGCTCCGTCGCTCGATGCGCTGCCGTCCGTAATAGGTGAACTCCATATTGTTCTTGTCGAAACGGATGCTGTCGCAATAGATGGAGAACACGGCACTCGTACCCAGAATGTTGGAGTAAAAGCCTTTTTCCTTGAGTGTGTTGTATTGTGCCAGACCTGTCTCGTCCACTAAATACATCGCCTTTTCCATCGTGTAGCGGATGTACTTGTCGTCCGGTGGAAGCGTAAAGAAGAAGTGGTGAAACATCTCCACATGGCTCTTGGCTTCCACGTCAAGGGTCTCCTCCATCGTGGTGCGGTTGACCAGTATCGGCACGTTGCCGTCCAACACATAGACTTTCTGCTGTGCGTCTGTCACCATTGTCCGTGCCGTCCAGATGCTGCTCACGCTGATGATGATACAGCCGGCAAGGAAGAACGAGCAGATGATTCCCACCAATTTGATTTTGTTTTCTAAATTTCTGATTACCATAGCATATTATAATTTGTCTGTTACTCTTTACCGCATCATCGTGCCGATGGCACCTGTCGCTGTCATTTTCGCCTGTTGCGCCACGCCCTCACCGAAGTTTCGGGTAGAGAAGGCGGTGTCGCCCTCCGGTATCATCCAGGCCGCCAAGTCCGGTACAAGGTTCAGGCACTTCAATGCCACGATGCTTGCCGCCATAAGGTAGCCTGCCGAGAAGAAGGAGTTTTGCAGGTACGCCGCCATAGTCTGTTCACTGACTGTGATGGCTGTCAGGTTCTCCACCTGTATGCAGAGCACGATGTCAAAAAGCAGCAGTACATAAAAGCCCACGAAGTAGAGCATCGCTCCGTAGAAATGCACGGTCAGGTAGCGTGTGAGCCACTTCGCCCAGGCTCCTTCCCATTTGGGCAACAGGGAGAAAGCCCATTGTATCGGCCCGAAGATGGTAAGCATACCGAGCAATATCTGCTGGCAGTAGATTGTAGCCCACCACCCGATACGAAACACGATAAGGGCTATCAGCATTACGATTTTGTCTATACCTACCACGATTCCCGATGTGAGAGAAGTGAACCAGAGTTTGGCTGCGTCTTTCTCCATATTGGTCACTTCGTCCACGCCGGTCTGCTCCATAGTGGCTTCTATCAGGTTGGGGTCGGAAGTGCCGCTGTGCGCCACATCCGCCTGTGCTTGCAGGCTGGTGTACATCGTGTCCCTCGCATAGATGAGTTGCTGCACTTCCTGAAACTTGTCCTCTATCTGCGTGGCTTCCGCCTGGTACAGGTCGTGGGTGTACGAACCTATGCAGTTCGGTATATAGGAAAGGAAGTCCAGCACGCACCAGTTGCTGCCGCTGTTTGCCATTCCCGTGTCTGCCGGTGGGTACCACCAACAGAGGATGATGGACACCGCCAAAGGCCTGAACAGTTTCATCACATCCAACGGCTCGTTCTTGACCATCATCTTATACGCCATTCCTGCCGCCATAACGATGGCGAACAGGGCGGCCAATGCCATACACATCTGCAAAATCCACCAATTACTTCAAGTGGGTATAAACATCGGAAATGA
>UMEX01024904.1_pt1 | contig 51023 bp, 34 predicted proteins | sample 1964871 | NCBI WGS metagenome assembly UMEX01 (sample SAMEA4836032, study PRJEB28245) | human gut metagenome | biome: gut microbiome; material: fecal sample | place: Denmark | collected 2008
AGGGGGGTGTTCACAATTTATTTACTCATGCGTTTGTCGTGCATTGCTGTTTTTTCATACACATGCTATCATAAAATATACCGAGCAGTTTTCACTGCAACATCAGGATCTTAAAAGATAAGGAGATTTTTTTATGAAACTCAGTGCACGAAATCAGTTAAAAGGAAAAGTTATCAATATCAACAAAGGAGCCGTAAATTCCATTGTTTCCATCGATATTGGCGGAGGAAATATTATCACAGCAACCATTTCCTGTGCCGCTGTGGAAGAACTGGGACTGAAAGTTGGATCTGACGCTTACGCTGTCATCAAAGCAACCAGTGTTATGGTGGGAATCGATGAATAAATTCTACACAGCCCAGGAAGTCGCCGATAAATTAAAGATCAAAAAAACAACCGTATACGAACTGATCAAACGCGGGGAGCTTTCCTCTTCCAAAATCGGTAAACAGCTGCGAGTCAGTGAAGATCAGCTGTCCCTGTATCTGAACGGAGCGGCGAAAAACAGTGTCTCCGCCCAGCACCATGATTATCAACCGGAAAGTTCCCTTCTGAAAAGAGATTATCTGCTTCACTCCAGCGGACTGATCATCAGCGGACAGGCATCTCCGGCGCTGGATCTTCTTCTGAATCAGCTGCCTTCCACACCTGGGAACCTTCCTGTGCTGCAATCACATATGAATACCTACAATGGCCTGTATTCCCTCTATTTTGAAAAAGTCCATATTGCCTGTGCCGCAGCAGCTCCTGAGGATGTCCGCAGTCTGGTACCCGGACTTTCTCTTACAGCCCTTCTCTTCTGCCAGTATCCCATGGGCTTTTATGTAAAAAAGGGGAATCCACGGAATATTCATGACTTTCCGGATCTTACAAGAGCGGATATCATTTTTGCAAACCGCGAAAAAGGAAGCAGCCGCAGGGTTCTTCTTGACCGCACCCTGAAATCTTCCGGTATTTCTCCGGAATCCATATCCGGTTACCGTAATGAGCTTGTTTCCGACTATTCCACAGCTGCCGCGGTTGCCGGTGGGCAGGCAGATGTTGCACTTGGAGACAGTTATGCTGTAAGAAGTTTCCCGGAACTTACGTTTCTCCCCCTTACACAGGAGACACTTTATCTGATCATGCATTCCGAAAATCTGGATACTCCCGGTTTTCAGGCAGTGACCGAAACGATCTCTTCAGAGAATTTTCGCCGCACACTGGCACTCCAGACCGGATATGATACCACTCATACAGGAGAAATTTTTTCTATCTGAGAGTCTGTTATTTATGCACAAAAAAGTCCTGAGCATTGATCTATGCCAGAATCCCGGACATCTTCTTTGTCCGGTAAATAAGGCACTTATCAAAGTTCAGGACTTTTTATGCTTTTATACAGTTAGTTCAATTTTTTCACAGATATTCCGAATCAGGCGGTTGTAACCGGTTATATTTTTCAGCCATTCCAGCACAATGGACACTGCCAGAGAAATTCCCAGCAGTACCAGAACATTTACCACAAAATGACCAAAGGAATAAATAAAATCACTCCAGAAATAATGTCTTATAAATGTATGTATCAGAAAAATATTCATGGAATGTTTTCCAAGGAATAACAGTACCTGGCGGATTCCCGGGATCACTGTGATAAACTCGCTGCAAAATGCGATCACAATAATCGGAAAAATCCCCCAGCGGATCTCATTATATACAGATCCCGGTAATTTCCCATATACTTTGTACAGAACAAATAATATCAGCACCTCCAACAAAAATTTCATGATCTTCTTCGGTCCCCGGTTCCACACCTGCAGCCACCGGTCAGCCAGCTCATACTTTGCTGCACACATTCCCATAAGAAATACAGGAATAAAAGAATATACATTGGTTTCTCCCATGATCTTCAGTGATAGCATATGGGGAACTGCCACAACCAGCGCAAGGATCATCGGAAGACAGTCTTCATTTTTCATGACCAGTGGAACCAGGATCACAAAGATCACCGCAGCGCTCATATACCACCAGGTTCCATTCATGGTTACTGTACCAAACAGGCTATGAAGCCCCAGAAAATCAAGCCCCATAGCTGCCAGACCTTCGATTCTGCTTCCGCCTGAAAAATATACTTTTGATACGTATCCGAACATGCCCTGAAAAATAGCCGCAGATAAGATCCAGATGATCCAGAACCCGGACATGGTTTTGACCAGCCGGCCGGCAGTCCATCTCACAGGCGCAGAGCGCTTCTTACGATAACTTAAATATAGTCCGTATCCGGAAATAAAAGCATAGATCGGCACACAAATCTTAAATACACTGCACATATAGATCATGGTATCATCCGCAAATGGCGCAAAAGATACCGTAAATCCCTCAAAGCGCTTTCTTGAAAGATACTGATGATGAAACAGCATCATCACTATGGCAATCCCTTTCATCGCCTGGGAAGTGTATTTATCAAATCGGACTGTTTTTTCCTTTTCCAAAATTTTCTCCTTTATATTACATGTTTTCCATGATTTTTTTGTATACCCGCCTGCAGCAGTTACGGTCATTAAATGCAAATGTATCCTCCATTCGCTTCAGATATTTCTCTTTTATCTGACAGTCAGAAGCCATATATTCAATGATCCGTTCTACCGTTCCTTCCAGTGTATCTTCCACCTCTCCAAATCCGTCCCTCTCATAATCAAAATATCCCTCTGTGTAGGAATGGGAACCGTTGAAAAAGCTCTCTCTGTCAAACTGTGTATACACGATCGGCTTCCTTAAATACGCAAAGTCAAATGCAACCGAAGAATAATCCGTGACCATCAGATCTGTCTGCGCAAAAATCTCTCTGTAGGAACTGGAGCTATCCAGAAATTTCACCCAGGGATCTCTTCGGAACAGATGCAGTCCATCAACAGTATTCGGATGTGGCATAAAGCAGATAGTGTAACCATATTTTTCAGAAGCTTTCAGAAGCTTTTCACTGTTCAGAAGATCATTATAAAAGCAAAAATATTCACTGTGGACGAATTCTTCTCCAAGCTTCCACACACCTCTGTCATCGGTTCCGGAGGAAAGACTTTTTCGCCAGGTAGGCATAATCGTCACGTATTTCCGTTCCGCATGGACCAGCCTGTCAAATCTTGGCATACCAGTAAGCCATACATTCTTTGCCGGATAATAATAATCATAATTGAATATGGAATCATACTCCTGCTTCGTATTTACCACAAACCCAAACAGATTCCGGTTATATTTATTCAGCCACTGAGACTGATTATCTTTCGTCACTCCATGCTGCAAAAATACCAGTTTCTTATTGTACATCAGATCCCGGTAAAGATACTCGAAACTTCCAAATGGATTCACTACGGTCTTATTTGCCTGAGAAGAAAGAGAAAGATCATTCAGAAGAAACAGGATTTTGTGATTCCAGGAAAAAGGCTCCACAATTTTTCCAAGTTTCACCAGTTCCCGGCTCTCCGGTGTATTTTTACTGATAACAAAATATGGTTTCACCCCGGAAACCGGATTTTCACAGACATAGCGGAACATAACCTCTCCGTTATCATCTCCCCGGTTGACTCGATCCGAGAACAGCCAGATCTGTTTTTTCTTCCTTGCACGTTTCCATGCACAGAGCCAGCGTACAAAAAAGGCTTTTTTTCCGGGAAGTCCCTGTAACAGTAAAGCACGGTCACGTTTCCATCCAAGTATCAGGGTCCTGCCTATTCGATAAGGTTTTACACAGATCTCATATTGCTCCTGGATTTGATCTTCGTTCTGTTCTTCCAGTGAAGAAATGGATCTTTTTTTTCCGGCAGGCAGCAACAGCATTCCCCTTACATGCAGAAAAAGAGGAACCTCTTTGGCAAATGGTGTATATTTTCCGTAAGAAACATTATACATCTTCCTGATATGACCCTGCTCTTTTTCCGCCCAGCAAACAGAATCGTGAATTCCCCCATAAGGAATATCCACCAGATACAGCTTCTCTGTCGCTGTTTCCTTCCTGCACCACCCGAATCGATCCAGTGTATATCTCCAGACTGCTTTATATCTTCGTTCTCCGGTTATCATGCAGAACTCCCGGTTCCTTATCCATGGTTCCACAACCGAAAACTCACAGTGTATTCCCTCATCTGTAAGCTGGAAAATCCTGACATTCAGCTCATCCTGTTCTGAATCCATAACAGCCTCTGTCTGTCTGGGATATCTTTTATTTATATCCGGAAAATATTTATGAAGCAGATAAAGTTTATTTTCTCTTCCTATGTGATGGCTGAATATGATAAGTTCCGGAAATTCCAGATGTTTCAGAAATTCATCAATATTTCTTTCATAGGAAATCAGCTCCACATGTTCCGGATTCCGGAATATCACTTCTGCCAGTTTTGTATAATAATACAGAAGCACATAATCACCATTCTTCACAAACCGGATTTTTCCCTGCTTTCTGTATTCTTCAAGCCTTTTCAAAAAACGCTCGTAAAACATCCCTGTCTGCTCAGTATCCTGTATAAGATTCTCCCATTCATCCCTGATAAAATGCTCCGCAGGAATCTGCACCCGGGCATTTTCCCCGGAAATTACCGAAATTTTCCCGCAGGATACCGCATTTCTGTATACCATTTCCATGATATCCAGATACCAGGTATCCTTTCTGATTTCTTTTGTCCATTTCAGTTTTTCTGTAACAAATGTATATGCCGGATACATCTGATGCAACAGACAGGCATGATCGTCCAGTGTTGCATCTTTTCCAAAAGAGTCACAGTAATTATTATGCTCTTTTACCGGCAAACTGTCTTTTCCGTCAATTTTTATCACAGCTACATCACTGCCTTCTTCCTGAAAGCAGCGCTGCAGTTCCCGGAATGCCTCTTTTGAAAAACCATTTCCGCCTCTTACAAATGTAATATAAGTTCCGGTAATCTGACTGTAAAGTTCACTGGCAATATCCTGACACTCTGATCCGTCAATATAGATCAGTTTCGGATCTTTCAGCATTTCCCGAAAACGCTTATCTTTCATTTGAAATGGACCAAATTTCTCATCCATCGCCTGTGCCTGAAGAGTTTTCTCCTTTTCTCCAAGAAGCTGCAGTTCTTTCAGATCACTCTGGCTGAACTGATCTGCATTCCCTTCCACACGTACCGCCAGGATCTGTATGGTATCTGCCAGTGGATTCTGTTTTATATTTCTGTATGTTCTGTATAATCCTGATGTATTTTTAGCAAAAACAACAACTGAAAAATCATCTTCTCTGGTCATATTTCTCCCATCTTATCCATTCCCGGTACAGACAACTCTTTCTACCGCTTATTTATCCAGGCATCTGCGTAGAGAACTGATCTGCTCAAAAATTTATATCTTTTCTTCTTTTTTTCAGCTTACTGGGAATGTGCGCTCTGACAATCGCTTCGTAAATACGTTTGCTGTTATTGTGATCCCGGTACGGAAGAAGAGTATCTCTTCGCTTTGCATATTCCGGTTTCTCCTGGAAGTTGTTTTTCACATAGGATTCTATGGTATCCAGAAGCTCCTCTTCTGTCCATGCCAGATCCCCGAAAACATCTTTTCTGTAATCTACATAACTTCCGTGGGCCTTCTCGTAAGTTTCCAGATCAAAAGGATAAAAAACTACCGGTTTCCCCTGATAATAAACTTCCCAGGAAACAGAAGAATAATCTGTGATCAGCATATGACAGCTCATCAGAAGCTGGTTTAACGGCACAGTTCCAAAGGGGATCAGCCGGATGTGTCTGTCCTCCGTATAAAAGTTTCCGAGACGCTCCCGAAACTTGGCATGAATATAAAAATTCAGCGTGATATTCTCTCTTTCCAGGATCGTCCTCAGCCGTTCATCCTGCAAAAGTGTTTCATATCTCTGATAATATTCACTTTTACGGAATGCTTCTTCACTGATATCTTCCAGCCAGTTTCTCCACGTAGGCATCAGAAGGATCTCTTTATGTGCAGGGTCCGACCGGTCTTCCAGAACATCCCATCTGGAAAAGCCGGTTACAATCACTTCTTCCTTATCATAACCGAAATATTTCTCTATGATCTTCTGCTCCGGTTCTGAAGTTACCACAAACAACGCCATCTGGTTTCCACAGTTTTTGCGATAGGTTTTATGGCACTGTTTAAATGCGGTGACACCATGCTGCAGAAAAATAATATTTTTTCTGGCCTGATACTGAAGCTTATAAACACTGATCGGAGAATCCCAGATATAAAAATGCCGGATCGCATCTGTGGAAATAAGATACTGAGCCGCACTGAGATAGATCATGTATTTAAATGACATGAACTGGATCACATTCGGTTCATATTTCTTTACAGCCTGATAATCCGAACTATTTTTATCTATTACATAAAGGATCTTTTTTCGTTGTTCTTCCGGTACCTGTTCCATACAGTACCGGAAGAAATAAAAACCGTTGTCCTGTGCCATCGTGCAGTATTTCTCGCCTACAAGCCACAATTTCTTATGGTCCCAGTAGGGCTTCAGGATAAAATAACACAAAAGAGCCAGAAATTCTTTCATAAGGAACAGATAGCTGTCGTATTTTCGGTCATATTTCCGGTATTGAAGATTAAACTGCCGCTTCCCGTTGACAAAGGGATAGATCATATTTCCGCCATTTGTTCTTGTCCATCTTGGAAAAAAGATCAGTTTCAGTTTCAGAAATATACTTAATCCACCCAGGATCGCATCATAAGTTTCCCCACTGCCGCTGTCAACAACAGCCACAACATCCCAGAATGCCCGCTCCATAGGATAGGCATTTACATTGATCTCCGCCCGATAGACAGTTCTGTTTCCTCTGGATCTCGTGTGTAGTATAAACGGATAGCTGACATCCATGATCTCATTTCGCAGTTTCAGTTTCAAAGACCGGATCTGTCCCTTTTCCTCCGGCAGTTCAAAACAGATCTTTATGGTTCCTTTTTTCAGGGAAAATCTTTTGGTTTTTACTTTGATCTCAGCCGAAGCTTCCTTGAAATCCTGCATATTTCCACCTGTATCGCTTATTGCTCTGACCAGTCTCCATTATCATCCCAGATAATGTCTCCGTTTCCGCCATCGCTGCCGCTGTCATCGATCACTTCGTCTCCGTTTCCGCTGTTATCACCGTCATCTACATAACCGCCATCATCGCTGTTATCGGAATCGCCGCTGTCTCCATTGTCATAATTATCATTGCCGTCATCACCGTCACCATTGTCATAATTTCCGTTATCACTGCTGTCATCACTTCCATCGTCTCCGCCGTCGTAACTTCCATTATCACTGTTATCGTAATCACTGCTGTTATCACTGTTATCTGTGCTGCTGTCAGAAGAAGAATCGGTTGCATCAGAAGAATCCGTTGTACTGTCTGTAGAATCTGTGCTGTCTGTATTCTCACTGTTATCCGTTTCCACATTTCCCTGTGTGCTCTTCTCGCTCTTCTCGCTGAGACTCATATAAGTCAGATATGCAGATCCGTTGTCGATCATCAGCTTCGCACTCTCCATATCTCCCAGTTCCACACTGTAGATCTCATATGCGTTTCCGTCTCCATCCACGATCTTCATATCATAAATAGCATCTGTGGCGGATTCCGGTGTGTAATACATCTGTACCTGTTCTGCTGCCTTGATCGTAGACTCTGCCGGAACCAGATTCTTACCCCATTCTGATCCACCGGCTGCACGGAGATAGATCTCTCGCACTTCACCCTTGGTGCTGTTTGAGAGATAAACAAATTTCGCGGTACTTGTCTTCACACCAATAAGCTTCGGTGCCGGTGTTGAAGTCGGCAGCGGACTGGCTGTTGCCGGTGTTGAAGTCGGTGCGGCTGTCGGAACCGGTGTCGGTGTTACTTCCACGGTGTCTTTTGATGAGCTTCCGCATCCGGCTGCGCTCAGTGCTGCAGTTGCTGCCAGTGCGATCATAATTTTCTTATATTTCATAATAATTACCTCCAGAATTACTGTTTATACATATTTGTTTTATGCAAGTAACGTTTTTCCGATAAAATATCCGAGAACCAGGATTCCAAGAATGATTCTGTACCATCCAAATGCCTTGAAATCATGTTTCTTGATATATCCCATCAGGAATTTGATCGCCAGGATAGATACCACAAAAGATACCAGTACACCTACGATCAGGATGATCAACTCTGTAGAGCTGAAGGCAAAACCGAATTTCACAAGCTTCAGAAGACTTGCGCCAAACATAACCGGAATTGCCAGGAAAAAGGTAAACTCAGCCGCAACAGTACGGGAAGTTCCGGCGAGGATTCCTCCGATAATGGTAGATCCGGAGCGGGAAGTTCCCGGGATTACGGAAAGCACCTGGAAACAGCCAATGATCAGCGCCGTTTTAAAGGTAAGATTCTCCAGGCTGGTACAGGCTGGTCTGCGACGTTTATTGTAATTCTCGATCACAATAAACAGAACACCATATACGATCAGTGTGATCGCAACTACAACATAATTATAAAATTTCTCTTCAATGATATCATTAAATGGAAGTGCGATGATGATCGTCGGCAGACATGCTACCAGGATCTTGAACCACAGGATCCATTTCTCCTTGTCACAGTATTTCTCCACAAATGTAAGGATTGCTCTGGATACTGCCGGCTGTTTACGCAGTGCCATCTGTGTTTTTTTCGGGATTTTTCTTATGTAAAAAGGCCACAGCTTACTCCAGTACAATACGACAACTGCCATGATCGCACCAAGCTGGATGACAACCAGGAAGAATTCCATAAATGTATCAGATACATTCAGCTTGATAAATTCATCTACCAGGATCATGTGGCCGGTACTGCTGATGGGAAGCCACTCTGTAATTCCCTCCACGATACCAAGAAGGATAACCTTCAGCAATTCTATAAAGCTCATACAAACTCCTTTCGTAATTTACGTCCAACGCAAGATAAGGACAGAGCCGGCATGTAAACAACGGCCCCGTCCTTATCAGTATATTACATATTTTGCAATTCGTAAACTTTGAAATTTCCATTTCACAAAATTTACGCTTTTTTTACATTTTCATGACCTTTAGCGATTATCAATCTTCGCGATGTCTACCAGAGTCAGATTGTTCAGGTCTGTGTTCTCAAGACTTGTAACCAGCGCCTCTGCAGTGTCAAGGCTTGTAAGTACGTTAACGCCTGTCTCGATAGCATTACGACGGATGACGAAACCATCTTTCTGATGCTCAACGCCCTGTGGCGGTGTATCGATGACAACATCGATCTTGTGGCCAAGGATCAGGTCCATCAGGTTCGGAGACGGCTGCTCCAGCTTGTTGGTACGTGTTACCTTGATTCCGTTCTCAGTCAGGACATTTGCAGTACCTCTTGTTGCAAAGATACGGTATCCCTGAGCTTCAAATCTCTTGGCGATCGGAATAATATCCTTTTTATCCTCATCTTTCACAGTGATGATCATCTGTTTGTGTTTCGGAAGGCGGATTCCTGCTCCGATGAATGCTTTGTAAAGAGCCTCGTTGAAGGTCTTTGCAATACCAAGGCACTCACCTGTGGATTTCATCTCAGGTCCAAGGCTGATATCTGCGCCTCTGATCTTCTCGAAGGAGAATACAGGCATCTTGATTGCGAAATACTCTGCCTCTTTCTGAAGTCCCGGTGTGTAGCCAAGCTCTTTGATCTTGTGTCCAAGGATGACTCTTGTTGCAAGAGGAACGATCGGGATTCCCGTTACCTTGCTGATATACGGTACTGTACGGCTGGAACGTGGGTTAACCTCGATAACATATACATCCTCGCCTACAACGATAAACTGGATATTGATCATACCGATCACATGAAGTGCCTGTGCAAGACGACGTGTGTACTCGGCAATGGTATCTTTTGCTTTCTGGCTGATGGTCTGTGCCGGATATACGGAAATACTGTCTCCGGAGTGGATACCTGCACGCTCGATGTGCTCCATGATTCCAGGGATCAGGATGTCCTCACCGTCGCATACCGCATCGACCTCGATCTCTTTACCCATGAGATATTTATCAACAAGGATCGGATGCTCCTGTGCGATCTGGTTGATGATTCCGATGTACTCTTCCACATCCTCATCGCTGACAGCAATACGCATTCCCTGTCCTCCAAGTACGTAGGACGGGCGGACAAGTACCGGATATCCCAGCTCGTTGGCAGCTTTTTTCGCCTCTTCTGCTGTGAATACGGTGTGTCCCTTCGGTCTCGGGATCTGGCATTTCTCAAGGATGGCATCAAAGAGCTCTCTGTCCTCTGCGGCATCTACGTTCTCAGCAGATGTTCCAAGGATCTTCACGCCCATCTTGATCAGTGCTTCGGTAAGCTTGATGGCTGTCTGTCCACCGAACTGAACAACGGCTCCGTCCGGTTTCTCGATATTTACAACATTCTCAACATCTTCCGGTGTCAGTGGCTCGAAATACAGTTTGTCCGCGATATCAAAGTCTGTACTTACTGTCTCCGGGTTGTTGTTGATGATGATAGTCTCGTATCCTTCTTTTGCAAATGCCCATGTACAGTGTACGGAGCAGAAGTCGAACTCGATACCCTGTCCGATACGGATCGGTCCGGAACCAAGTACCAGGATCTTCTTTTTATCTTTGGTCTCGATTGCTTCGTTCTCTGTCTGATCATCGCCATATACAGAATAATAGTATGGTGTCTCTGCCGCAAACTCTGCCGCACAGGTATCTACCATCTTATATGCTGCACGGATGCCGTACTCTTTACGCAGCTCTTTGATCTCGGCTTCTGTCTTGCCTGTGAGATCTGCGATGATGTAGTCCGGGAACTCCATTCGTTTTGCTTCCAGAAGAAGGTCTTTGTCCAGTTTCTGGGTCTTCAGAGCCTGCTCCATCTCAACAAGGATTGCCAGCTTGTCGATGAACCAGATATCGATCTTGGTGATCTCGTGAAGTTTCTCCTGGGAAATATTTCGTCTCAGGGCTTCTGCGATCTTCCAGATACGGCGGTCATCCACGATATTCAGCTCGTCCAGAAGTTCCTCATCAGAAAGATGGGAGAAATCGTAGGACATCAGACTGTCTACGTGCTGCTCCAGGGAACGGATGGCTTTCATTAAAGCACCCTCAAAGTTATGGCAGATACTCATAACCTCACCGGTAGCTTTCATCTGTGTGGTCAGTGTACGTTTTGCTGTGATAAATTTATCAAATGGCAGACGCGGGATCTTAACGACACAGTAGTCCAGCATCGGCTCGAAGCTTGCGTATGTTTTTCCTGTGATGGCATTCGGGATTTCATCCAGTGTGTAGCCCAGTGCGATCTTGGCCGCAACCTTAGCGATCGGATAACCGGTAGCCTTACTTGCAAGTGCGGAAGAACGGCTTACACGAGGGTTAACCTCGATGACACAGTACTCAAAACTCTCCGGATGAAGAGCGTACTGTACGTTACATCCACCTGTGATACCAAGTTCTGTGATGATGTTAAGCGCAGATGTACGAAGCATCTGGTACTCTTTATCTCCAAGTGTCTGGGAAGGAGCAACTACGATGGAGTCACCGGTATGGACACCAACCGGGTCAATGTTCTCCATGTTGCAGACTGTGATGCAGTTTCCTGCGCTGTCTCGCATTACCTCGTACTCGATCTCTTTCCATCCGGCGATACATCTCTCTACAAGAACCTCGCCTACACGGGAAAGACGGAGACCATTCTCAAGGATCTCACGAAGCTCCGGCTCGTTGTGTGCGATACCGCCGCCGCTTCCGCCAAGTGTGTATGCAGGACGGAGAACAACCGGATATCCGATGGTCTGTGTAAACTCCACACCATCTTCTACGGTTGTAACGACCTTGGATGCTGCAACCGGCTCGCCGATCTTTTCCATGGTATCTTTGAACTCCTGACGGTCCTCAGCCTTACGGATGGTAGCTGCTGTGGTACCGATCAGTCGTACGTTGTGTTCTTTCAGAAAGCCTTTCTCCTCAAGCTCCATGGCAAGGTTCAGTCCTGCCTGGCCACCCAGTGTAGGAAGTACACTGTCCGGTTTTTCTTTGAGGATCAGCTGCTCTACGACCTCAACAGTCAGAGGCTCGATGTAAACTCTGTCTGCGATGTCTTTATCTGTCATGATGGTAGCAGGATTGGAGTTTAAAAGTACAACCTCCATGCCCTCTTCCTTCAGAGAGCGGCATGCCTGGGTTCCTGCATAGTCAAACTCTGCTGCCTGGCCGATTACGATCGGACCTGAGCCGATCACAAGTACTTTTTTTATGTCCTTATTCCTTGGCATTATTTCTCTCCTCCCATCATCTTCATGAATCTGTCAAACAGGTAACTGGAATCCTGTGGTCCCGGGCATGCTTCTGGATGGAACTGTACGGTAAAGATGTTCTTTCCATTATATGCCATACCCTCGTTTGTTCCGTCGTTGACGTTTACAAATGCAGGATGTGCGATGTTTTTCTCCTCAAGGCCTTCTGCGTCTACTACGTAGCCATGGTTCTGGGAAGAAATATAAACTCTTCCTGTCTCCAGGTCTTTGACCGGATGGTTTCCACCTCTGTGACCGTATTTCATCTTATGGGTATCTCCGCCTGTTGCAAGAGCCATAAGCTGATGTCCAAGACAGATGGCAAAGATCGGCACATCGGAGTCATAGAGTTTCTTGATTTCTTTAATAATAGAAGTGCATTCCTTCGGATCTCCAGGGCCGTTGCTGAGCATGATGCCGTCCGGATTGTCTCCAAGGATCTCTTCTGCCGGTGTCAGAGCCGGGTAAATGGTAACCTGGCATCCTCTCTTATTCAGTGAGCGTGCGATGTTTCTCTTGGCGCCCAGATCAAGAAGCGCAACCTTCGGTCCGTTCCCCTTAAGCACTTCCTTTTCGCGGCAGGAAACCTTCTCTACCACTTTTCCTGTTGTATATGCTTTTAATCTGGGGATGATTGTATCCAGGTCATAGTTCTCGTCAACTGTGATCATTCCGTTCATGGTTCCCTTCTCACGAAGGATCTTAGTCAGTGCTCTGGTATCAATTCCTGCGATTCCCGGAATGTCGTTTTTGCTCAGAAAATGCTGAATGGTGTCTACGCTTCTGAAGTTGCTGGGAACTCGTGATAATTCGCGTACAATAAATCCGTCAATCCACGGCTTCCTTGATTCCTGGTCATCATAACAGATTCCGTAGTTTCCGATCAGCGGATATGTCATACACACCGCCTGTCCTGCGTAAGAAGGATCTGTCATTACTTCCAGATAACCGGTCATGGAAGTGTTAAAGACAATTTCACTGATGACTTCCCTTGCAGAACCAATGCTAGTTCCTGTAAATACATGGCCATCTTCCAATATCAGAAATGCTTTCATACAATCTCCCTTTCTTTGTTCTCTTATTTTATCCTAAATCTTCAAGATTGTATCACAGGAATCGTCATTTTTCAACACCATATGCAAAAAAAATGTATAAAACTAACTTAAAATATTTTTTTTGAATTTTTTTAATTTTTTTGAATTTTTCTATTGACATTCTTTAGTTCCTGGGTTATTATAAGTGAGCAGTCGACGAACGGAGCTAAACAAAGCGAAGTAAGCCGGTTGACAAAATGCAGGAATGGCGGAATTGGCAGACGCGCAGGCTTCAGGTGCCTGTGGTCGCAAGATCGTGTGGGTTCAAGTCCCATTTCCTGCATTCTTTTTTATTTTATCCAAAATCAAAAGAAGCTGTTGCTTCCCGGAGGAACTTTCATCCGGAAGGCAGCAGCTCTTTTATTTTTTCCATTTTTCCTCCACAAAATACCAGGAAAAAAGTAAAACCCGGGTCCTCTCCCATTTTCGCTATGATGTAGTCAGTTCAAAGAACAACACATTTCCAAAACAAAAGGAGGACCTGATCATGAAGCCATAAATCTCAGACACCGATACACGTTAACTTCATTCATATTTACAACAGGAGGAAAAAATAATGACAATTAGATTTAATACTTATGATTACGATGCACTTTTTGGCGCTTTCACAACATTTTTTATTATAATGGCTGGTTTTGCTATTTTAGTCTGGACTATTTTCTATTTTATAAAAAAATCCGATAAAAACAAACCTGTCTTCGCAACACGTGCAAAAATCCTTGAAAAAATCACAGATACTCTCTTCGTTGGATGGTATCTTGTAGAATTCGAAAACGGAGAACGTTTAAAACTCAGAACTTTCGAACCACGTAAAGTATTTTTTTCTGCAGGCGATATCGGAATCCTTCGCTACCAGGGAATCACCATTCTCTCCTTCCAGAAAGAAAACCGTCCACCAATGCGTTGAAAGGACATTTCCTATGATACATGTTCGATCTTTCCGCACTGCCGGAAAATGCCACGGATTTGACATCAGCCGGTGTCAGGATCAGATCAGAATACTTTCCGATGCCACACAGACAACCATAGTTTTATGCGACGGGGCTGGAAGCAGCCCCTATGGTGGCATTGCGGCCAGTGTAGCTGCCAGTACTCTGGCCGGAAATCTTCATCTTAATTTCGAACAGTATCTTCATGGTGCCCTTCCCGATATCCGGATGCAGCTGACCAGGACTGTGGACACTGAATTAAAAAAAATGGCAAAAGAAATGCAGATCGATCCCCGGCTGCTGGCAACAACCATGCTTGCCATTTCCATAGACAATGACGGCAGATTTGTCGGTGTTCATCTGGGAGACGGCAGCATCTTGTGGAACGTTGGCAGCAGTGATCTCCTTAAGACTGTCTCTTCTCCTCAGAGAGGAGATCAGCCAAATTCAACCTATCTGACCATGAACTGCCCGCTTTTTTATTACCTGCGCTTTTATCGCTGGACAAAACCTGGTGCCAGAAGGATCATCCTCTTATCCGATGGAATGAACGGCCTGAACGCGCCACTCACTTCCGGTATCTTTTCTGTGCAGAATCAGGATCTCCTGAATCAGAAAATGATAAACACCAGAAATTTTGATGATATGAGCTATGTGCTCTGTGAGTTAGATGCTCCCTGTTCCAGGCAATGACGTCAGTGCCCCGGACATTTTTGCAAAATCATCCGAAAATATATGTGATATCCACCGTTTTCTCTTTTCTGTCCCCCAGGATCTGCTCCGCTTTCTCCCTCAGCTCTCTGTACCCGTAGAAAGAAATACCATAATATCTGTCGTCATCCCGTCCCAGCGCATATATCATCTCTTTCTCAAGATCCACATAAGCATAAGGAATATCCGCATACGGGTGCAGCTGAGAATTTTCATCCACAGAATAGATATTCAGTACTCTTTCCAGCCATCCGTCAAGGGAATGGACGCTTACCTGGCCCTCTCTTGTATACAGCGCCAGATATCTGCCTTTCGGATCTGCCAAAATATCTGTTTTCTGTGCAGAATCCATATCCACCACCTGTGTGGCGATATTTTTTCCGGAAGCAAGATCCCAGATCGTAACTTTTCTGTCGCAGTATACCACCAGCTGTTCATCTTCTTTAAAAAATACCACCAGTGGTTCCTCTGCCCCATTGCGGGAAATCGTGAAAAACGGCTCTTTCTTCTCTCCGTCATACACATCGATCGATGTATCATTTATGACTGCAAAACGCTTTGTTGACGCTCCCTGAACCCGTGTTCCTTCTGTCGTCTTCTCCACAGTTTTTTCTGTCTGAATTTTCTTTTTTATATCCTGTGCCTCTGCCGGTTTCATGGATGTATCCTGCGCGATCTGAGAAATGACCAGAAACGGCGTCCCGTCCTTCATCTGAATGATCACTTTTTTATTCGCATCATATAAAAAACCGCCAACAGAACTGTCTTCCGCGGAAAAAATCTTCTGACGATCATCCATCCAGAACCGTTCCACACTTCCGTCCGCAAGGCCAAGCAGCACTGTACTTTCATTATACACTGCCAGTTTCACGATTGGATATGAAAAATCTTCTTCACATAATATGTTATATGTATTCCTGTCAATGATCATCAGATGTGTACCCAGGTTGACCAAGATCACGTCTGCCTTTTTTTCACTGTCAAACTGAAAATTTTCATATACTGCTGCATCTGCATACAGAGAATCTTCATACTGTGTCCGCAGATAATGGGTCGTATTTTCCCACACTCTTCCCTTTTCCATCTGATATATTGCTTCACGGTATCTTTTTTTATCATCGATTCCACCACTTCCAAAAGGCACGTTCTCACATTCTATGGTAAGGAATTCCGAATTACTGATAAAACGGATCACGGAAACATGATTAGCTTCCAGTGTTGTCTGTTTTCCGGTATTCAGATCAACCGCCTGAATGCCTCCGTCCCAGATATCCCCGGAAGCATAATCAAGCCAGCTGACTGCCAGAGTATTTCCGTCCGGAGAAATTGCGATGGAAGTTATATGATCCATTGCATCCACAGTCAGTCTGATCTTTTCCATGCTGTCCTGGTTCAGGTCATACCGATACACATAAACTCCATCCAGAGACTCGCAGCCAAATACAAGCATTCCATCATGAAGTGCCCAGACCGGAGTTTCCAGCATGTTGTCCTCTTCTTTTAACGGAATCCTTTTTATACATTTCTGCTGTTCGATGTCTATGTAGTACGCTGTGTTCTGTGAAAACAACAATATTTTTCCCTCAGAAACAAACTTTCCATCTATAAATGCAGAAGTTTCCTCCTCCAGTTTACACTTCCACTTCAAAGACCAGTCTTCCATATTGTAAAAATATGCGATTCCCGATTCATCCAGACAGAAAAACACCTTTCCATCCGAACTGCTTTCACCGATATCCGTTGTATTATTTTCCAGTTCCACCTGTCTGTCCGGCCGGAAACCTTCTACGTTTCCTTCATGATGATAACTGTACAGGGCAGAATTCAATGCATAGATCTCTTCCGGGATCACTGGTGTATCCCCTTCTTCCTGTGCTTCCAGAGCAGCCTGTAACGCTTCTTCCCGGTTTCCTTCCTTCAGAAGTTCCGCAGACAGAGCCACCTGATCCTCCGCCCGGTTTTCCATGATCCGCCGGTTCTGTTCTTCGATCCTGTGGTTTCTGTCCATGGCAAACAGGAAAAAAGCATTTGCCATCAGCACAGCCAGAGATCCAATGACTGCATATTTCTTTATGATATAATTTCTCTGCCTCTGTTTCAGGGAATCATATGTGGTTCCTAAGATTGGAGCCGCAATCTTTAACAGTACGTTTTTCTTTACATTTCGGAGCACCTGTTCCGGTGTTTCCCCTCTTGCATCGGCCGCAAGGACCTCTGCGGTCCTGTCACTGCCCAGCAGTTCCTTTGGGAAAACATCTTCCGGTTCTCCCTCTGTTACTACGGCAAGTATCCTGGATCTGTCATGAAATTCAAGAAATGTTTTTATTTCCAGATTAACCCAGGGGGAATCTTTGGTTTCAGAAGAGCAGATCACGATCAGCCATCCCGAATTTTTCAGTGCTTCCCGGATCTGGAGCCCAAAATCAGAACAGGATGACAGTTCCCCTTCGTCCATAAAAACCCGTCTGATCTTTTTTATTTTATTTTTACGCATCCACGGAATGTGGAAATGTTCCAGTTTCTGCTGAAGTATTTTTGCAGCCTGGCTGTCTGTTTCCCCATGGCGATAGCAGATAAACGCATCATATACAACCTGGGAAAGGTCGCTTTTATACGGTTGCAGCGCATGAAGAAGATCTGATACATCTGCCAGCATTTCTTCACAGGAATGATATCGGTCCTCCGGTGTCTTCTTTAACGCTTTCGAAATGATCTGATGGACTTTATCTGCCATATGAGCCGGACAGTTCAGCTTTTTCAGTTTTCTTTTTGAAAGATACAGGCCGATATTCGCAGAGTCAAGTTCCCTCTGGGTGTATCTCTTTCCGGTCAGCATCAGAAGAAGCAGGTATCCCACACTGTACAGATCTGCCTCTGCTCCCAGCCTCAGAGTTCCATCATTGTGCCCGACAATCTCCGGCGACTCGAATCCCATTGTGGAAAATAATGCTCTGTCACGAATCACAGGACATAACCCGTCCTCGCAGACAGGTCTCGCCGCTCCAAAATCCACCAGAGAAACCAGATTATCTTCCTCTGAGAGGCTTCCTTTTATAAATACATTTCCGTCCTGGATATCCAGATGGAGAAAACCTGCTTCATGAACTTCTTTCACCGCGAATAATACCTGTTTTATGATCTGAAATGCCTGGACAACCGAAAATTTTTCTCCCTGGGAAAGATAAGATTTCAGTGCTTTTCCTTTGGATTCCAGTGATGTCATGATTGTAACAGTGTTATTTACCAGATGAAAAGTATGTCCCTCATCAAAAGAGAGCTCAACTTCCCCGGAAGCGCTGATGACGGGAATCGTTCTGGCAGCGGTATTGTAAATTTTCCCTGTTATCTCCTGCTCCTGCATCTGCATTTTTTTGACAGAATCCAGATAACGGACGGATGCCGGATCTTCTGACGCAGATACGATCTCACCATCTTCTCTTCTCTCAAAAACAAACGCAGCTGACAGCGGAAAACACTCTTTTAACGCATAGTCAATTTCACTGACTGTAATTTTCCCATCAAGATAAGATATTTTTTTACATGGGTATACAATACTTCCGCCGCCTTCTCCGATAGGTTTTCCGGTAATTTTATACAGTTCACCCTGGGATAAACGGATCCATGTTCCTTCCTGCAGTACTTTTCGCATTGTTTTTTCCTTTTTCTCATTCACACTTCTTCTACGTTTCCATATCCGGATTCCAGCCACATATCACTTAAATTCTCGGTTTTTCCATCCCATGACAGCCCCGGTGTTCCTATCTCCTCCGCCACAAGCGCATAAAGAACAAACCGGTCCAGAGGAAATGGCGGATACAGTGGTTCAAAAGAAAACATCATCAGAAATCCATTGATGCAGCTGATATAACCTTCTATTTTTTCGTATTCATCCCAGCTGTCAACAACATCTTCCAGCTGCCCGAGAATGTTTTCCATATTTTCAGAAAAATGTTTTTCTTCGTTTGCTTCTGCCATTTCATAAAGTTCATTCCGTAAATCTTCATTTTCATTTCTTGAATATCCGGAAATAAAAAGATACGCAAGCAACAGTATATCTTTACGTTCAACAATGGCCGCATTGTCCGGTTTTTCCACAAAGCGTCTGATTGCTCCCAGACGGTTGCTTCTCTCATAAGCCTTACACACAAGATAAATTTCTTTATTAAATGGTATATTGTCATGTTTCGTCTTCAGACTTCCATGTGATGGCAGGCCAAGCTCCCCGGGTTCTGCAAACTGCCAGCCATGAGCACACATAAATGCTCTGGCCAGACTTCCCATATCCGGATAACCATCTTCCGCGATCTCAACTTTAACCTGGTTATCTCCGGAATTTGAAACCTTTCCGACTGCATCGTTTCTGCGGTCACCTTTGTGATATGCCCAGTAATCGTAAGTTGGATACAGTTTTACAAGATAGCGTGTCAGTTCCATCAGGTCTTTTCTTCGCTGCAGGGAGTATCCGGAATAGTAAACAGAAAGATTATCCGATACCACTTTTTTCGTTTTTTTATCTTTCTTCACGAGGATTTTTCGTCTGGTAAACTCTGGATCTACAGAATACATATATTCGATCAGTTTGTCTTCCATATCTTCCCGCTCAGATTCCGGAACACTGATACCGGCCAGTTCCGGTATCTGGTTACTGATCATTCTGGTCATGCCGATATTTCCCACAGTCTGCGTTTTCCCGGCATCTTCTGCATCCTGTGGTCTGTTCTGTTCATATTTTTTGAGTATGCTTTTAACTTTAGTCCAGTCACCCTGGGGACGCAGCATTTTACAGAACAGGCAGATACAGTCCAGCGGATTTCTTACGCTGAACGGTTCGTGTCCACAGGCAAGGAGAAATTTTGTCGTAGTATAATCATCCATATTTAAAAGGAAAGACAGTTTTACCGCAAGTTCTCTTTTTCTGGGATATTTTTTGTCACTGAGCCATTGAAACCATTCGATTGCCTTCACTACCTCGTTCTGTTCCTTTAACATATATTTTTCCAGCCTGGAACTCAGATTCTTAAGAAATTTCTCCGGCCATGGGACATTGTTATTTACGGTCAGATCTTCATAGGATTCCCCTGTTTCTTCGGAAGCATCACGCAAAAGTTCAGAAAAAGATGCCTGTATCTGCCTTCTCATCAAAAATCCGGCTGTACAGAGATTTCTGGCATCGTTCAGGCTCCTGACAACAGCCATCGGATCGTTCATCAGTTCTTCACTCATATCTGCCAGTTCTTTCGTCCATATATCCATTGATTCTTCTGCCTGTCTTGTGAGACTGTTCTCATATTGAAGGCAAGTATTTTCCATGTGTTTTCGTTTCCTTTCCCTGTAAAAAATACAGCAACAGGCTCCCTTTCTCTCAGGAGCCTGCCACATCTCAAATATTTATTCCGTTTTTTCTTCAGATTCTGTTGCAGTTTCTTCTGCTTCTTCCACCACTTCCTGCGTATCTGTTTCTTCCGAAGTCTCTGCTTCCGGAGCGGCTTCTTCAGTCTTCATCGTTTCCGTTTCTCTTCCGGATACTTCCTTCTCCGGTGTTTCTGTTTCTTCTGCTGCCTCTGTTACTTCCTCTGCTTCCGTAACTTCTGCATCTGCTGCGTCTTTCAGTTCTTCCTCTGCCTGCTCGATCACGTCAGTGGCTTTTTCTTCCAGTTCTGCTGTCGGACACGCGGCGCCGCAGTAAGGGCAGAAACTTGCTTCTCTCATTACTGCCTTATGGCAGGCCGGACAGAACTTCTCGCCCTTGCTGGCTGCAATGGCATCCCGGAAGTGATCCGCCTCCAGCATGTGCTGGCTGATCTCCTCGCAGATTGCTCCCACTTCTCCGTCAACAGCTTCTCCGTGTTCATAACGGGTGTAGATCATTTTTCCGATGTCCATCATCAGTTTTTCTGTCATACGCTCCTGTGCAGAAAGTTTATTGCGGATCTTCTGGATCTCATAGAGATTCTCCGCCTTGGAACTGAGGCCCTTCGCTTTCCGTGTCAGTGCATTTCCAAGATCATCCCAAAAACTGCTCTTCGCCATATCTGTCACGCTCCTTTTTATTTGCTTCCTGTGTTATCTTTATCCCTCCAGCAGCGGAGTTTCCTGACCACGCATCAGGATCTTCGGTCCGCCATTTCCCTGGATGTATCCTTCTGTGATCACTACCTCACCGATATTATCATCCTTCGGGATCTCGTACATAATGTCCAGCATATACTCTTCCAGAATCGCACGAAGTGCTCTGGCGCCTGTGTGACGCTCCAGTGCCTTACGTGCAATAGCATGAAGTGCTCCGTCCTCAAACTCAAGCTTTACTTCATCCAGCGCCAGAAGTTTCTGGTACTGTTTCAGGATGGCATTCTTCGGCTCCTTGAGGATCTTCACAAGCATGTCTTCTGTCAGTCCATTCAGTGTAAAGATGATCGGAAGACGTCCGATAAACTCCGGGATCATTCCAAATGCACGGAGATCATCTACAGTTACCTTCTCCAGTACATGAGGATCATTGTCATATTTATCCTTCAGATCTGCGTAAAATCCGATAGAAGCCTGCTTGTTCAGTCTCTCCTTGATGATATTCTCAAGATCCGGGAAAGCACCGCCGCAGATAAACAGGATATTTCTTGTATTTACAGTCACCATCGGGACCATTGCGTTCTTGCTGGTAGCACCTACCGGCACCTCGACCTCACTTCCCTCCAGAAGTTTCAGAAGTCCCTGCTGCACAGCCTCACCACTGACATCTCTCTGATTGGTGTTCTTCTTCTTGGCAATCTTGTCGATCTCATCGATAAAGATGATTCCGTGCTCTGCTTTCTCCACATCATTATCTGCTGCTGCAAGAAGCTTGGATACCACGCTCTCGATATCATCACCAATATATCCTGCCTCTGTAAGAGAGGTGGCATCTGCAATAGCCAACGGCACCTGAAGGAGTTTGGCAAGCATTTTTACCAGATAAGTCTTACCACATCCTGTCGGTCCGATCATCAGCATATTGGATTTCTCGATCTCAATATCATCCATGGTGTCCGTAGCAACTCTCTTATAATGATTATATACACCTACGGACATTACTTTCTTGGCATATTCCTGTCCGATCACATATTCATCCAGCGTTGCCTTGATCTTATGCGGTGCCGGGATATCTTTAAGATCGATCACCGGCCTCGGGGTTTCAGATTTCTTCTTGATCTTCTTCGCCTGATTTCCCGGATTCTGAAGACTGCTAAGATCGATCATGCTCACATTTGGCATGTTAAAAAGATCGGAATAATTTCCATTGCTCATCTGTGTATTCATAGTATCAAAGCTCTTCTGCATACAGTCTGCACAGATATGTATATTATTGGGAAGGTCGATCATCTTCCCTGCCTGACTCTCCGGTCTGCGGCATAAAAAGCAGAATTTCTCGTATTTCTGCTCCTGGTCATTGTCTTTATTATTATCAAACTGATCTGCCATAACATTTCCTTTCTGGTTTTTATAAGACGGAAGCCGGTTTCGTTTTCCGTCTTGTGTCATAATGCATATTATACCACATAATCCCGACGTATCAAATTAAGTTTTTATAAAACAGGGAGCCGCAAAAAACGCAGCTCCCTGTCCAGATTTCTGTTTTCAGTTGTCACTTTTTTCAGTTGTCAGAAGCCGGCTTGCTTCCAAGAGTGACTTCTACGGTTTCTTCTTTATATTCTCCGTTATTTGCTCTTGCAATTACCACTTCCACGGTTTCGCCTGATTCGTAATACTGAAGTTTATCCACCAGATCATTCTTGCCGCTTACCTTCTGCCCATCCAGTTTTACAACGATATCACCTTTTTTGATCCCGGCTTTATCTGCCGCACCACCTGGTGTAACTTCTGTAAGAAATGCTCCTGCCGGCATATTGTACATCTGGATCGCCTCTGTTGTAAGGTCCGCAGCTTTGATTCCCATATAACCAACTTTTGAAGTGTCTTCTATTTTATCACGTGTTTCGCGGTTCATCAGCTCTTCCAGGATCGGTTCTGCTTTGGATATCGGAATTGCATATCCCATTCCCTCCACCTGACTGTCTGCGTATTTGGCCGCATTGATCCCGATCACTTCGCCTTTCATGTTCAGAAGCGCACCACCACTATTTCCGGGATTGATAGCCGCATCTGTCTGGATCAGTCCACTGGTATCACCATCCTCTGTGCTGATGGTACGGTTCAGGGCACTTACCCATCCGGAAGTGACTGACTGGCCATAACCCAGAGCATTACCAATCGCAACTACCTGCTCACCTACTACAAGATCGTCGGAACTTCCCATCTGTGCGATCTTGATCTCATTCATCGTCTCTTCCGGAATATCGGACTTCTCTACAGCAATTACTGCCAGATCGTTCTCTTCGTCTGTTCCCTTGATCTTGGCTGATACCGCATTATTCACATCCACACTGCTATCTGAACTGTCTGTAATACTGTCGCCACTGGCCATCGCCTGTGTCTCTTCTTCCGCACCGACTACATCTCCGCCTGCAAAACATACGGTAAGTGTTGTTGCGCCGGATACCACATGATTATTCGTTGCGATCAGAAGTTCACTGTCATTCTCACCTACAATGATTCCGGAACCGCTTCCCGCACTCTGATACTGTCTTGTTCCATATCCGAAAAAGCTCGGGATCTCCTGTACACTGACAGAAGTGATCGCAACGATCGAGGACATCGTCGCCTGTGCAACTCCGGCTACTGTTCCGCTCTCTGCTACGATGCTTTTCACACTGGATTCTGTGGAACTGCCATCTGTGCTTTCTTCTGTACCGGTAACAGTTTCTGTTTTTCCGATCTGTGTACTGCTGCTGTTATTATCTCTGTATTTATCTGCCGCAATATTTACTCCCTGAAAAACAGCACCTGCCACCAGTCCAAAGATCACTGCCAGGGCAACGGCTGTTGCAGCCTTCTTTCCAAAGCCGCCGTTCCCGCCTCCATGAGCTGTCTTCGGTTTATGAGGTTTCTTCGGTGGAATACTTCCTCCCGCATAATTTCCTGCCTGCGGCTGATGCACTTCATAATGTGCATATTTCGGTTTTTCCTGAAAACTGGTATTATTCTGAAAATTGCTGCTGTTTGTTCCATTTCCGTAACCGTTCTCCTGCATTCTCCGGCCTGCGGAATATGGATGAGCCATTGGTTTCTGTGCAATATCTATATTTTCAGTACTGTTATCTGCAGCACTGCCGGTATCTGTATTTCCAAAAGTATCCAGAGGTTTCTCTTCTGTTGGAACATTTTCGTTTACCTCTGGCAGATCTTCATCCCATCTGTTTTCTTCACTCATGACCCTGGTGCTCCCTTCTCAAATTTTTCTTATGCCATCTGCTTTATAAAAAACAGTTTAACAGGCAATTGTGTTCAAACTGTGATATATCCTTTAAAAAATCGTGACCCGCTGATTCTTCCTGATCATTTCTGTTTTTTCCAGTATTCCGGACTCATAGTACAAAACAGGATCAGTCTTTCAGGAAGTTTCTGATATCTTTTTCCGAGGAAATATCCGGCATACTTGGAAGCACTCTGAAAAAACAGTCCGGGGATCATCCAGATATGTCCGGTTTTCAGAAGATAAGACAGGCTCTTTTTTACCAGGCGCACTCCCTCCCCCTCAGACGGAACTCCTTCAAAAACTTCCGGATGCTCTGCCTGGGAAACGCCAAGATCAAAATTTCTGTGAAACTGCTGGCTGCAGCTGTAATTATGAGAGTGATAAACCTTAGCCTCTGCTGCATAAGCAACCGCATAACCTTTTTTTACCATCCAGCCTGCATAGATCATATCTTCATTAAAAATAGCATGTTCCGGAAATCCGCCGATCTCATTGTAGATCCTGTGATCGTATGCTGCACAGACATTTGAGCAAAAATATGTCTTGATTCCTCTGGTCTCTACATCTTTTTCTGTTTTAAGGCAGGACTGCTCCGGATAATTAAACGAACGGGTATATTTTTCAAGGAAACCGCAGTCATTTTTGGGAAGCTGTCGTGCATAGGCCGCTCCTGTCTTTTCATTCCCGGCAACAGCCTGAACAAGATTTCCAACCAGATTTCTGTCTGCCGGTAATGCGTCCTGAGTCATAAATATGAGGATCTCCGCATCCGAAAGCTCTGCTCCCCTTCTTCTTGTTGCACCATGATCAAATTCCTGTTTTGTAAGATGGTGGACTTCCACCAGCGGATACTTCTGTTCCCAGTTTTCTCTCCAGAATTTTTTCTCTGTATTCATAACTATGATCTTATTGACAGGATATTTCTGTGCGCTGAGGCGCTCCAGAAGTTTGTCAAATTCTTCTCCCGGGTGATATGCCGGTATGATCACATCTGTTTTTACTGCATTCATAATTCTCTCCTGTCCAGAAAGGACCACCCTCACCGGATGGTCCCTTCTGCTGGTTGATTATTTTAATTTTTTATTCTCCGTCTGAGAGATCGTCAGCTCCTGCGCCGCCATCTCCGCCGCCAGCATCTCCCCCAGCGTCATCTCCGCCGGATTCATCTCCGCCTCCAGACGTATCATCGCCAGTATCTCCTGCACCGGAATCGTCGTTTCCTGAATCGTCTCCGCCGCCGGAATAATCTGTATTCGAATCGTCTCCACCACCGGAATAATCCGTATCATCGCTGGTGTCATTGCCGTAATCCGTGTCATCGTAGCTGTAATCGGCAGAAGTGTCTGTACTTCCCTCCCAGGTATACGAATTATCCGTTGTTGTATTCGGAGCGTCCGTTACCGCAGGCGCTGTATCCTGTACCTGTCCACCGCCTACAATCGCAGCGATCTGCGCACTTTTGTTCAGTACATCCTGTGTCGGTGTATAATTTGTATTTCCGTACAGGAACTGATGCAGCTTCAGTACATTGGAATCCAGAGTTGTCGGTACAATGACACTGCCCTTAACTGTAGCAAATTTATAGTCCTGCGGGAATCCCGTTGTTTCATCAATGCAGTATCCGATCATTGCCGGGATCAGCTTCAGGATCTCTGTCTTGGAAACAGATGTCTTGACCATCGGGAAAACCTGATCCATGATATCAAAGATTGTGGAAAGGCCGGCTTTTTTTGCCTTGTCAACGATCATCTGGATAACTCTTCTCTGTCTCTCTGTACGTCCCATATCCAGGCTTGCCGTATAACGGATACGGCAGTAGGAAGTAGCCTGTACACCATTCAGATGATAGGTTCCGACAATCGCTTCCTGATCTTCCGGCTTCGGCTCCGGCAGCTCTACCGGTGTATAACTCTTGCCAGTCTCTTCCGCAGTTTCCACGCAGTAGTTGTTCATATGAACGATCTCCGCATAGGAAAGCGGGATATCCAGTCCTCCCAGACAGTCTACTACTGTTACCAGTGCGTCAAAATCAATGGATACGTAATCTGTAATATTAAGATCCAGGTTTGTGTTCAGCATATTAACTGCCTGTGCCGGTCCTCCAAGGGCATATGCTGCATTGGCTTTGGAATAGGTATCATCTTTCACATTGAGAAGTGTGTCTCGGTAAACAGATACCAGCTTGACTGCCTTCGTGTCGTTGTTGATACTTGCAATGATGATGGTATCACTGTTCTCTGTGTTCAGCTTCTCATTCCTGCTTCTGTGGTCCAGTCCGAACAGTGCATATGTGGTATAACCCGTCATCTGCGGTGCCTGGTCATTGGTTACGATATCCTGTTCCTGAAGATCTGTTTCCTGAATATCGATCTTGTCCAGCTTGGCTGAGATCTGACCGTAAACATATAAGCCTCCTATAAACAGGAGCAGTACGATAATTTCCAGGATAAACAGAACTTTTCTTCTTTTTTTCCGAGGTTTTGACATCTTTTCCTTTTCCCCTTTTTAGTATGCATTCTTGTTGATAAAGCCTTTAAATATGGTGAGGAACATGATCTTGATATCGAATCCTACTGACCAGTTTTCGATATAGTACAGATCACATTCGATCCTCTTCCTGATAGAAGTGTCTCCACGGTAACCATTTACCTGTGCCCATCCGGTAAGGCCCGGACGCACCTGATGTTTCACCATATACCGTGGTATTTCCTCACGAAACTTCTCTACAAAAAACGGTCTCTCCGGTCTCGGTCCCACAAGGCTCATCTCCCCTTTCAGGATATTGAAAAGCTGTGGAAGTTCATCCAGACTGGTATGACGCATGAATTTTCCGATTCCGGTGACACGTGGATCGTTTTTTACAGTCCATGCTTTCTTTTCTTCGGACTCCTTCTGGATCTCCATGGAACGGAATTTATACATCCGGAAAGTCTGATTATGAAGGCCAACACGTTCCTGTTTATAGATCAGCGGACCAGGAGAGGTCAGCTTGATCAGGATACACAGGATCAGCATCACCGGCGATGAAACAATGATCGCGATCGAAGAACCGATCACATCCATCGTCCTCTTGATCATTGCATTAAACGTATTGCTCAGCGGCACATACCGGATATTGATCACCGGAAGTCCGAGAATGTCTTCTGTATACGGTTTGGTCGGAATAATATTATTATAATCCGGAATAAATTTCGTGTGTACTCCTGATTTCTCGCAGAGTGCAACAATCTCTTCCAGACGATAATACTCACTTAAGCCCAGGGTAATAGCTATCTCATCCAGTCGGCTGGATGGAAGGATGATCATCAGATTGGCAATACGCCCGATCACCTTGACTCCTTTATAGGTAGTGCCTGCCGGCACATTGTCATCCAGTATGCCCCTGATCACATATCCCCATTGCGGATTCTGCAGGATCCTGTCCACATATTCCTCAGCGGCACGGCTGTATCCAACCAGCAGCACCTGTTTCTGGTTCATTCCTTTCTTCCGCATGTCCCGGAGAATGTAAAACACAAACATGCGTACAAGCCATTCCAGGACAATATTGATAAAACAGAAGGAAACCAGTGTAAGACGGGAATAATCCAGTTCTTTAAAATTATAAAGTGCAAACATGATGATAAGGAGCCCTAACGCGTTTGCCTTCACGATTCCGGCAAGCACGAGACGACGCCCCTGCATTCGCATCGGTGTATAAAGATCAAATGCCTGATATAAAAGCACATATCCAGGAATGATAAAGATCAGCATAAACATATATTCCTGAACGGTCTTGGACTGAACTGCGGAATGTTCAAATATTCCCTGGAAACGGATCAGCCACGCCAGCGCATAAGAGGCTGCGATCACAAATACATCGATCAGCATATGGAGACGACTGAAATTTTTCTGGTTATCTTTAATCAATTTCCGTCACCTCATTTAAGTTCATTGCTTTTATCTTATAATAGATGCATCCCAAAAGCAACAAAATCTTCCCTCCGAAATATAAAATTTCTGTGAAAATATGGAGTTTTAACCGGCAAATCGCCTAAAAATGTTGATCCAGAGCTCAACCTGCAGCTGGATATAACGTGGAAAATTCCTCATGGAAAACTTTACTTTCCTGTTCTTCCGGCTGATCTGGAAGCCATTTTTAATTCCTGCCAGATACTCCCTGCCAAAGCCTTTTGACGCAAAAAACAGGATTTTTGCCCCGAATCCGACAAGCAGAAATGGAAGGTTCAGAACGATCTGAAGGAACGGCATGTTCTTGTAAATAAGGTAAATATTATTTCTGGATGAATACCGGATCTTAAACTGATTATATCTGGAACCGCTTGTTCCGCTTCCCACATGATAAACTTTCGCCTTTGGAGCATACCAGTTCTGATACCCAAAGATCCGGGCGCGATAACCGATATCCAGATCCTCCAGATAGGCAAAATGCTCTTCATCAAAATCTCCGATCCGATCGATGATTTTTTTTCTGTAAATGGCAGCTCCCGCGCAGGCGGAAAAAATCTTCTGCTCTTTATCGTAATGGTTAATATCCTTATCTTTCCCTCTGGCAAACGCCCATCCCAGTGCACAGTAATAATTTCCCGCATCGTCCATCTTGTCATGGTCATGAAGCTGGATCATTTTTGCCTGGCAGGAAAAAGCTTTTTTATGTCTTCTGAGGGCCGCTACCATCTCTTCCAGAAAATCCGGTTCTGCTTCCGTGTCATTATTCAGAAGCAGCACATACGGAGAGCGTGCCGCATGAATTCCCTCATTCACAGCCCTGCTGAATCCATAGTTTTCCGGAAGCTGGATCATGTGGACCCACGGATATTCCGCAGAAACAAAAGCACAGCTGCCGTCTGTGGACCCATTGTCCACCAGTATAACCTCAAAATTGCGGATGGTCTGTCTCTCAAGACTTGAAAGCACACCATCCAGATATGCCATCCCGTTAAAATTCGGTATGACTACTGATACTTCCTGCATTGGTTCATCCCTTCTTCTTTCCCATTCCCGGAAGAGGCTTCAGGGAATAATTCCATTTTGACAGAGAAAGATTTTTGTTATAGTACGGATCTCCGTTTTTGAGGATGTCTATCCAGTGAGAACGGATATATTCGATTTCCGACTGGAATCGACGGACTTTTTCCTCACTGTCCTCCGCACCTCTGGATTTGGACTCATAATGATAAAGTTTCACGTACGGATCATAGACGATCAGATGGCCGTGGCTCCTCACTTTCAGGCAGAGATCTACATCATTAAATGCTACCGCGAGTTCTTCTGTAAAGCCGCCTGCTTCCAGAAAAACATTTTTTTTCATCATCATGCAGGCAGCTGTCACACAGCTCATATCCTGCAGAAGGGATGCTTTATGCAGATATCCGGTACGTTCTGCCGGCATATTTACAAACATATGTCCCGCAATGCCGCCCATTCCCACCACACAGCCTGCATGCTGGATGGTATTATCCGGATAGATCAGTTTGGCCCCGACAGCTCCTACTTCCTGTCGCTGGCAGACACCAAGCATCTCCGAAAGCCAGTCCGGATCGATCACTTTCACATCATTATTCAGGAAAAGCAGATAATCTCCCTTTGCATGGCGCACGCCAAAATTATTGATGGCAGAATAATTGAATTCTTTTTTCCAGCGGAGCAGATGGATCCTCGGGTCTTCAGAAAGCTTCCGGTAGTAACGGAAGATCTCGTCGGAACCGCTGTTATTCTCCACGATAATGATCTCATAATTCTTATAGACAGTTTTTTCAAAAATGGATTCCACGCAGACCTGAAGGGTTTCTTTTTCTTCCCGGTTGGGGATGATAATGGACACCAGCGGTTCCCCCTGCACCGGATATTTCACACGGTAAAATCCGAAATCCGGGGTATGCTCCACAGTTCCCGGAGTTCCGGTTCGTTCAAGATTTCCCTCAATGGCACGCTTTCCTGCCTCAAAAGCATACATCTTGCTTGCCGGGTTATCCGCTGTGGAGGATTTGTGGGTTCTCCAGTGGTAAAGGATCTCCGGTACATGGATGACCTCACGTGCCTGTTCCACACAGCGGAAAATAAAATCATAGTCCTGCGCTCCGTCAAATTCTCTGCGGAAACCTCCGGCTTTCTGCACAACTGAACGTCTCACAACCAGAAAATGACAGATATAATTGTTGGATCTTAAAAGGTCCAGGTTAAAATCCGGTTTCAGATGTGGCTGAAAATGCTCGGACAGATCTGTTGTGACCTTATCTTCATCGGTATAGATCACATCTGCCTCCGGATGTTCCTCCAGTGCAGCTGCGATCTCATACAGAGCATTGGGTGCAAGCAGATCATCATGATCCAGAAGTGCGATAAAATCTCCTCTTGCCATGGCAAAGGCTGCATTGGTATTCTCAGCGATACCGAGATTTTCCTTCAGATCTTCATAGCGGATCCTTTTATCCATCTCTGCATAGGATCTCAGTACAAGCTGCATATCCGGATCTTCCGGACTGCCATTTGCGAGACAGAGTTCCCAGTTCTGATATGTCTGGGCAAGCAGAGAATCAAGCATCTGTCTTAAGAACCTCTCCGGTGTCAGATATGCAGGCACTACAATACTGATCAGCGGGCCATCCGGAAATTTCCTCTTTCGCTGCTTCTCAAGAGTCTCTTCGGTTGGCCTGTATGCCTCATACCACGGTCCGTAGGGAACTTCTTCCGGCTCAAAGCGTTCATGAAGCCTGATCCAGAATTCTTTCAGTCCGTAATGCTTCAGGTATCTCAAGCCCTTTTGTACTGTATAGGGAGAAAGCTTCTTCACAAGCCTGTCCCATTGAATCTTTCCTGTGGAATCATCTTTACTCATATATTTTCTCCGTATTACTCAATTTGATAAACGTATTTTAACATTACCGCATTTTTTTTGCAAGGAAGAGAGAAAGTGTGTTATACTGTGCTTACGTGTTGCTGGTCACGGAGTGAACAGTAACATTTACGTATGTATTGCTTACATAAGAATTATTTTTTATACAGGAGTACCATATATTATGAAAAAATCAAGAATAACCGCGGCGCTTCTGGCCTTTGGGATCTCAGCTTCCATGGTGTTCCAGACTCCAGTTTTCGCCACAGAAGAAACCGCTGCTGCCGCCACATCCGGTATTACAACCAACTCCATCAGCGGATGGCCACAGGGGCCTGAGATCACTTCCGCATCTGCCGTAGTCATGGAAGATTCTTCCGATACCATTCTCTACGCCAAAGATATGGATACCGCGCTCTCCCCTGCCGGCGCAGTTAAGATCATGACCTGCCTTCTGGCGCTGGAGAACAGCCAGTTAACCGATCAGGTGACAATGACAGAAACCGGTGTATCCGGTGTCACCGACGGAGGCGCCCATATTTCTTCACAGCTCGGAGAAGTTTTTACCATGGAGCAGTGCCTCTATGCGATCATGCTGGCTTCTGCCAATGATATTGCCCTTCAGGTTGCAGAACAGATCGGCGGTTCTGTGGATGCTTTTGTCCAGAAAATGAATGACCGCGCCCAGGAACTTGGTTGTACCAATACCGTATTTACCAATCCTACCGGTCTTCCGGACGATAATCAGCACACCACCGCCCACGACCTGACTCTGATCATGCAGGCAGCAATCAGCAATGACAGTTTCCGGACAATTTCCGGAGCCACTTCCTATACCATACCGGCCACCAATGTTTCCGGCGGTGCCAGAAACCTCACCAGTTCCTTTTCCATGACAAATCCGACTTCCGCCACTTATTACCAGGGCTGTATCGGCGGACGTGAGAGTACTACCACTACTTCCGGAAGCGTCCTGGTAACTGCGGCTGAACGCAACAGCACCACACTGATCTGTGTTGTTATGAACGGAGCAACCGGACAGACAGCCAATGAAGCGGTTACTCTTATGGACTACGGTTTTGCCAATTTCCAGCTTCTGGATCTTTCGGAAGAAGATTTCCACATTCTGTCCGGAGGTACCGTAATGGTTCCGTCCGGTGCAACTTCGGATGATCTTACTACGGAAGATACGGAATCCGATGGCCAGATTCTCCGCACCTATTCATTTGGCGGAGCTCAGGTGGGAACTGCAGTGGTGGAAGACACCTCCACAGAAAGCACTACCGCAGAGGTTCAGGAAAATGATGACAATATGGATGCCGCAAAAGCTTACTCAGAATCCCGCTCTACAATTCCTTATTTTGTGATCGGCGGCGCCGGCCTCCTGATCCTGATCCTGCTTCTGTGGCGTATGATCAGGATTATCCGCTCCTGATCTGCATCACATCTTATATGCAAGTCCCCCACCCACTGCTTATTGCTTTTCGCGATTGAAGCAGGGGACTTACTTGATTTGGTAAAAAAATCCCCCCTGTGTACCGGTCATATCCGGATACACAGGAGGGATTTTTTTATTGTCAATTTCGATTTTCCCCTCGGAAAATCAGCGATAAAACGGAACCACCAGGAAGATATAGCACAAAAACGGCGAAGCCACCAGAAGTGCACTTAAGCCCCGGTAGATCCACATTCTGATATTTTCTTTTTTTACAAAACGTTCCAGCAGACGGTTCCAGCCCGCTGTCACAAAATACATGGCCGGATACAGTGCCGGCATGATGTAACGTCCCTGTGCCTGGTTGTCACTGTAATATACATAATACATGAACAATCCCACAGGGATCAGGATCAGAAGGATCATCAGCAGATGGAAGATTCCTTTTCTGTCCCATTTATTGGACACAGTCACTGTTTTTATCTTCAGTTTTTCAGTGCCTGATGTTTTCCGTTCTTTTACGACAGTACGTTTCTTCGGATAAAACATTCCCAGCATGGACAATACTCCAAGGCCACCGATCCCGAACAACAGGAAATATGCCTTGCTCACACCATAAGGCATATAGATCTGCATCAGTCCGAAAGTTCCGATAAAACTTACCAGAACTGTCAGTAACCAGTTATGGTTCCAGCCCGGGTCCTGATACAGAAGAATATCCTTCCATGTCCATTTCAGTTTCTCCGGTGTTGGATATCTGGACGGCCGGTAATCAATGGCCGCATATTTCTCCGCACACTCTGCACAGGCTTTTCTTCCGATAAAATCTCCGTCATAAAGAATGGCGTTCCGGACAAACCACCAGCCACATAAAACAAGGGTTACTGCCGCGATCACGATTCCTCTTCGAAACAGAAAAGCGATTCTCTGTTTTACCGGTTCTTCCCTGCACAGAAGGACTGTCAGGCAGAAAAACAGAAAGCTGCATAAGATCCAGCCGTAGGCATTATAGTAGGACAACGCGCAGACTGCCATGCCAACAGCCAGCAGGATCGAGTTTTTGAAACTCCAGTCTCCTTCTTCCAGATAGCAGGACCAGGAATACAGAATAATTCCCATAGACAAAAGTGCCAGGGAATCCGTATTTACATAAGTTCCCAAAAACAGTGCCTGTGGCATAAAACCTGCCAGCGCCGCAAACAGCCATCTTCCCTCTTTTGGGAAAAGCTTTCCGGATGCTTTCACAACGAAATACACAGATCCGGTCACAAAAAGCACATCTGCCATTCTTGCCGCATGGAGAAGTCCGTCGGCAGAAGCATGGAACAGACCTGCAATTCCCATAAATACAGCAGATACCATATAGGAAAGAATGGGATAATAGGCATAGGAAATTCCCCAGGTGGCATCCCGGATGGCAGGATCATCTCCGAGAGGAAGTTTTCCCGGATGTTTATGAAGATACTGTGCCACCATGTAGCGCATTTTTTCATCGGGGCCCGCTCCCAGCGGCTGCATGAATGCCCATGCAGTCAAAAGCAGAAATGCTGCCAGGACAAGAACCAGCACCTGAAACCGTTCTTCTTTCCAGATTTTTTTCTTTTCCAAGATCAGTTCCTCCTATATCCGCTTCAGAGAGAAATCCTGACTCTCCAGTGTAAGGTTCGGGTTATAGTAAGGATCTCCGTCACGGAGGATTTCCGGCCAGTGCTTCTCAAAGGAAGCGATCTCACGGTTAAATCTTGCCACTTTCTCCGGCGTATCCTCAAGACCTCTGGATTTGGACTCATAGTGATAAAGCTCCGCATAAGGATTGTACACAACCAGATATCCGGCTTTTCCAAGACGGAGGCAGAAATCAATATCATTAAAAGCAACCTGGAATTCTTCGCTTAATCCGTGAACCTTGTCAAAAGCCTCACGTTTTACCATCATGCAGGCAGCTGTCACCGCACTGTAATCCTGGGCACAGATGATCCTGTGGCAGTATCCCGTAGCGTCCCTCTTCTGCTGCACAAAGCAGTGTCCCGCAATGCCGCCGAAACCAATGACCACACCTGCGTGCTGCACAGTATCATCCTCATAATAGAGACGCGCTCCCACAGCTCCAACATCCGGTCTCATACAGTATCCCAGAAGCTGTTCCAGACAGTCCGGACTGATGATCTCCGTATCGTTGTTGAGAAGAAGCAGATACTCACCTTTGGCATGAGAAGCACCGAAATTGTTGATGGCGGAATAGTTGAAAATGCCATCCCAGTACACCACATGAGCCTTCGGATTGGAGGCTTCCAGCTCTTTATAATAAGCGAATGTCTCATCTTCCGTACTGTTGTTCTCCACTATCACATACTCATAATTGCGGTAAGTCGCTTTTTCTTCGATGGAATCAATACATCTCTTCAGATCATCGATGTGATCTTTGTTCGGGATGATAATGGAGATCAGCGGTTTTTCCTCCCAGAGGAATTTCGTGCGGTAAAGACCAAGATACTCGCCCTTCTCGATCTTTACCGGAACACCGATCCTGTCATAATGAGCTTTAATGGCACGTGCGCCTGCGTCAAAGGCGTACATCTTGCTTTCCGGATTCTCTGCTGTGGAATCCTCATGGCATCTCCAGTGATAAAGGATCCTCGGGATATGATGGATCTTCTCTCTTCCCGCAGCTTCCACGCAGCGGAATACAAAATCGTAATCCTGTGCGCCGTCGAATTCTTTCTTCAGCATTCCGATCTGATCCACGATCTCTTTTTTTACAACAAAAAGATGGCAGATGTAGTTTACTGTACACAAAAGATCGATATTGAAGTCCGGTTTGAAATGAGGCTGGAAAAATTTATGGCCATCCATGGACATCTTATCCTCGTCTGAATACAGGACCTCGATCTCCGGATTTTCATTCAGTGCCTTCACGCACTGGAACAGGGCATCCGGTGTCATCTCATCATCATGATCTGCAAACACGATAAAATCTCCGGTTGCCGCTTCCATAGCCGCATTGGTATTCTCCGCGATCTGAAGTGCCTGGTCATTGCGGATCACCCGGATTCTTTCATCACTTTTTTCCAGTCCGGCAAGATAATCGGTAAGAGGAGAGTCCACTCCGCTTCCATCCGAAAGACAAAGCTCCCAGTTTCCGTAAGTCTGGGCCTCAATGGAATCCACCAGCTGCTGGAGATATTTCTCCGGGGTCTTGTAAAGCGGGATCACAATACTGAACTTGGGATTCCAGGAAAATTTTGTTTTTCTCTCTTCCGCAAGTTCCGCCTTATCCGGCAGATGTTTCACAATCCATTTGGAATAATCCACAGGACGGTTTTTCCGGTTCATTACCTTTCCGAAAACTTTTCCGGTAAGGGCTGCTGCCCCGTGAAGTTTCATGTAGCGGCTTCCCTTCCGGAAATATACCGCGGCTTTCTCCGCAAGGCGCTTCTGTGGCTGCAGATGCACCAGACGAAGTGTCCGCACATTGCCGGTCTCAAATACAATGTAAAATTCCTTCACATTGTCATAATGGAATTCAAAGAAAAATCCGCTCTTCGCATCAATTTCTGTTTCCTGGTACTGGTTCTGCACATCCACCCGTTTCAGTCTGGTGATCTCGTAGGGGATTTCCTTCCGGCTGCGGTCTTCCAGACGAATGGTTAAAGGACGGTTAAAAGCTGCCCATCCACGGACACGGCAGATTTTTTCTGCGGATTCCACCTCAATACTTTCGATAAAGTACTGTGGTTTTCCCTGCTTCCTGTAAAGCTGCGCCGCGGAAACAGCAAACCACTGGATACGTTTTCCGCCCTTTACCGCATAGACAACAAGCTTCTTTTTGCCTTCCAGATCCGGAAGCTTTATTTCCATCTGCACACGTTCCCCGTTTACCAGATCCAGATCTTTAAAGCGCTCCAGGGCGCTGACACGCTCCTGGGCACTGATGGCAGCCGGAAGTTTTTCCCCGTCAAGAACGGCTTCCGGCTTATGGTCTTTCGGCCAGGTTCCCTGAAGGTGATACAGGGAACTGTCCTTCAGGTCAAACCTGTCTTTTTCTACTTCGTATAGCTCTCGCTGCATAACAATTCCTCCATTGCGTCCTTTCCGGTATTCTCTGTCAGGTAATGTTCCATAACTTTCTGATGTGCGGCCTCTCCCATGGCTTTTCTGGCCTTCTCATCGGTTACCAGAGATTCCAGGGCACTGACCCATTCTTCTTTCGTGGTGCACATCCAGCCGTCTTTTCCATTTTCGATCACATATTCCATCTCACGGTTGCGGCTCATGACACTTGGAACTTTCACAAGGGCTGCCTCCGTCCACTTGTTTTCGGACTTACAGCAGTGGAACAGTGTGTTCTCCAGCGGCATCAGGTTGATATCCAGTCCTGCGATGACTCCTGGCAGCTGTCTCCAGTCCATAAACGGAAGCTTTTCAATACGGTTCTGTACCGGCTCCATTCCGGACTCATCCAGAACACCTACCAGCTTCAGATAAACCTCAGGATAACGCTCCATCACTTCCAGAAGTGCGGCTTCCACCTGGACAAAATCCTGATCATGGGTTTTGGAACCGCTCAGATATCCGATATAGATCCGGTCTTTATCTTTATCTGTCTGTTCCACCGCTTCGTGAGACAGAACTTCCATCTCCATACTCATGCAGTTACGGTTGATCACCACCGGTTTTCCCGGAAATTCCTCCCGGATTTCCTCTGCCAGCGTTTCCGTGGACGTAAAATATCCGTCGCAGAATTCCATACATCCGTGGATTCGGTCTGTGGTTGTACGGAAATCGCTGTATTCGCTGCCTTTAAGGAAATGCAGTCCGGAAATTTTTTCGTAATCAAATACCAGGTCATCCACATCATAGTAAACAGGAATTTTGGCAGCTTTTGCCCGGCCGGCCAGCATTTCCGCTTCCATCAGTTTACTGCAGCGGTACATCACAACTGCTGTATATTCTTCGATCTTCTCCTGCTCTGCCTGATCCATCTGGATAAATTTCGATGCATATCCGTTAAGGATCAGCTGCTCCCGGAAATGTTCCACACGATATCTGGATGCAAAGGAAATTTCCTCCCCGACAAAAAGAATCTTGCTTTTTTCCACAGGAAGTTCATTTCCGCCAAGAGTTTTCCACAGGGAAATCATCTCTTCCACAATATTCTCCGGCTGCTCATTCTTAAGAACAAGACCTTTCCCATAACGTTTTACACGTTCCACAGGTGCGCCTACCGGAAGCACAGCTACCGGGAAGCCCATGGAAATGATCTCGGAGGTTGTGTAGGAGAAGGTCTCCGGCCATACAGACGGGATCAGGAACATATCAATATCCTGCTCCAGGGTAAGCCTCGGGATCTCTTCTCTTGTATATCTTCCTGTCTGGGAAAATACCGGGCTTTCGATCTCTTCATCGGAAGTACCGATCAGTCTCAGACGGATACTCAGATCATTCTCTTCGATATATTTTGCAAGCGCCTTCACAACTTCCAGGCCTTTTTTGTAGCAGAGCACACCGATGAGACCGATGTTAAAGGTCTCTGTGGTCTTTCTGGTTTTCTTCACTGCCGGAAGATAATGTGGTGCATGCGGGATCACATGGAGATTGTATACATCCGGATAAGCACGCTTGAACAGCTTCGCCGTATCATCGGAAAACGCACGGATCTCATCACAGTTTGACAGGAATTCCCGGAATTTTGTACGCCAGAGAGTTCCACTTCCATACTCTGTGCATGCATTGCTGCGGTTGTCCGGAACACATTTGTCGCAGACATCGCAGGATGGAACGCCGCAGTATTTTCCCTTCGCATCGATCAGGTTCACTGCCGGACAGAGAGCAAAGAAGTCATGAAGAAGCATGAGGATCTTCGCACCCTGTTCTCTCTTAAGACGCAGGATACGCTCCAGGGTTCCATAGAGATTCTGGTAAGTTACAAGCTCGTTGATCCAGATTTCATCCACACGCATCAGCTCTCCAAGAGCAGTTTCCAGATCGTTGGCAAAAAATTCCATCTCATACTGCTTATACTGATACGTAAAGTAAAAACGGTTGCTTACGATATTATAGCGGATAGTTACAAAACGGTATCCTTCCCGCAGTGCCAGACGCCTTTTCTCAACAAGATAAGCCGTAGCTCCACCACCCAGATCATGGTCAAAAGCCACAATGGTAGGCACATCCAGTTTCTTATTGAGAAGTTTCATTTCCACATAAAGCCTTACCGGACGGAGCGGATCTCTTCTGCAGTAATCTGCGGTATCCTTGTTGTAGTCCGGATGCTTGCGGAGCAGTGCATCACTGTGCTCTTTCAGAAGGCGCTGTTTCTCCTCGGACGGGAAGCTTCCACCATGCTTGTGATATACAAACAGGTTATCTACATGTACGTTCTCATAACCTGCTGCTATGGCACGCTGACACCAGTCATTTTCCTCTCCGTAGCCTTTTCCGAAGTTCTCCTCATCCAGAAGTCCGACTTCTCTGATTGCTTTCAGGTTCATACCCATGCAGAATCCCACACCGGTAGGCATGGCCGGATACTGCGGGCGGATCATACGGAATTCGTCATCGATCTCCCACAGCGGCATTCCCTCGAACAGCTTGTTATCCCGGCAGAAATCCGGGAAACTGCAGATGGTTCCACAGGTGGTAAACGGTGTGGTGGTCGCAATTTTTTCCTTTGCGAAGATGGGAAGCATCAGGCGCTCCAGCCATTCTTCCGGAACCTCCACATCTGTATTTACAAGGGCAACGTGATTTTCCGCCATCTTTAACGCACGGTTTACGGACGGAAGGAAGCCCATATTGGTCTCATTATTAAGAAGTACCACATTGTCATGCTCAGCGGCATATTTTTCCAGATATTTTCCTACTTCCAAGTCCGGGCTCTTGTCATTTACAATGATCAGGCGATACGGAACCTTTGTCTTCTCAATTCCGGAAAACAGGGCGTCAAAATACTCCAGACCATTATAAACCGGCACGATCACATCCACCTTCTGCTGATAAACAGCCTGTGGATAATCTTTTCTCACACTGCGGACATAACGCTGTTTGAAGTGGCGGAGATTTCCGATACTCTTCGGATCTTCAATGGCATATACCAGAAGTTCCTTCTGATCTCTGGTTCCGGGAATCTTTCCAATGAAGAATCTTCCGGTATCTGCTGCTGTTCCGTATTCCAGAAAAACAGAAATCTCTGCCGGCGCAAGAACCGTTGCCAGGAAAGAAAATCCCGCACTTTCCGCCTCCGGCTTTCCAATGGCATTGGCTACATCCGTACGGTAGATCGTAGTACAGGAAGCTTCCTGAAGCTTCTGTGTTCCCTGATAAAATACGATCCTTGGCTGTCCCATGGAAGCAAATGTAGGATCAAATGCCCAGCCAATGGCATTTAAAGTACCATTTTCATAATGGAAAAAATCAACACTTCCCATACAGGTAGGAGTTGCTTCCACTCCCATCACAGTTGCTGGCTCTGTATGATAATGGAGAACTTTTTTGACCAGCCTTTTCACCTGAGCTTTTTTGCCAGGATGACGCAGTGCCTCTTCCTGCATACGGGCTGCCTCTTCCGCCGCCTGTTTTGCTGCACGTTCGGCCTCTTTTTTAACTCTTTCCTGTTCCCTGCGTACTTCCCGTTCTTTTTCAAATGCCAGAAGCTTTTCCACATCCGGAAGCTCCAGACAGTCAAGTTTTCCCTCAATTACGATCTTATCTACATTTTCCGGGTGTGTAACGTGAATAAGATAAAAACCATCGGTTGTAAAAAATGCGGTTATACTGTTGTCCACCTTCATATGAACACCCTGCGGCACAAGTTCTGCACTGCATCCGCAGTCCAGGCGCTCTACTTTTACTTTCAGGAAATGACCGTTTGCCGGATTCCATCGGAGATTCTTTATCCCCTCAATTTCGGAAAGATCAAACTCCACCCGAAAACGGTTTCCTGTAAGTTTTCCCTCTGCATAAAGCGTATGTTCTTCACAGAAGCCCTCACCAAGATCATAGTAAATCTTACTGTGCATCTGGTGTTTTTCTCTTTCTCTGTTCACCAGCTCTGTTACGGAAACCGGTACTTTTTTCTGTTCAAACGGAAGCAGGGATCCACATCCAACATACTCATAAACAAAATGCATGGTCCATTTCATGAAGATCTCATAATCTGTGTAACCGATTTCAAATTCTGCCATCATATCATCTTCATGTATCAGCTGTGGCAGCTCCGGAATATGAGTATACAGTTCATGGATCAGACGCCACATAATGAAATTCACCGGTACAGGAAAATCAAACATCCATTCATAATCAATGATCTGATTTTGGCTTTCACCCATGAAAATATTACTGCAGATCAGATCCACATTGGCAGGGCAGACACATTCATAATCTGTTCTTCCGGGATATTTTCCAAATACCTCACAGAACTCTTTCGTTCTGTAATCCATGATCCTGCGGGACTGGAAAAAATCCCGATGGAAATTCTTAAGAAGTCCTTTGAGCTCCCCGGTTTTTCCTTCATGAGCAAGTTCAGCGATTTCCTGATGAAGAGTTTTTCCGGTAAGAAGCGGATAGCTGACTTTTCCGTTTTCTGCCTTGCATGGAAGATTTTTATATTTATCAGAGCCTGTTTTTTCCGCTCCAAGCTTTTCCAGGGTCTTCAGGAACCCCTCTGCCTCAGGCACCATGGCCTCTTTTTCTGCACGGACCTCTCCGTTCTCACGAACGATCTTTGTCAGAAGCCGAAACTTTTCCTTTCGTTCCTGATTCAGTTTTACATAGAGAATTTCTTCCTTCTCCTGTCTTTCTGTTCTTCCGGCCTCCACAAGGAAAGAATTCACAAAACTGCTCAGGATCTTCTCTTTTTCAAAAGCTTTTACCCCTGCATGTTCTGAGAAAAGATCCGCTGTCTTATCTGTGTACACCGGATAGTTTCTTCCATAGGAATTGGTATAAAGGCTCTCATCTGTAAAAATTTCTGTAGGAAATTTGTAATCCGGGTACGGGTAATAAAAGTGCAGAAAAGGAAAGCCGCTGTTTTCCAGCAGCTCTCCCAGTTCATTCTTGGAAAAGGTGCGCACAGACTGATTTCCCGGATATCCGTTGATTCCGAAAAAGTGAAGATCTGTGTGATCCTCCGGTGCTCCGGCAAAGTACTTCAGTCCCAGTCGGTTCTCGATGGCGATCAGAAGTCTTCCCTCCGGTTTCAGGTATGCACCCATACGCTGAAGAAATGTCTCGTAAGGAGTTTTTCCTTCCGTAAAACTCATGGCATACTCCAGAACACCGTTTACTACCACATAGTCGAATTTCTCCGGAAAAGTCATGTCGTTGAGATTTCCAACCATGATCGTGAGATTTTCTTTATCATTGTTTCTTGCATAATTTATGTCTGCACGACGCTTGGAAAGCTCCACTGAAGTCACATGCCCGGCCTTGCGGCAAAGCATTCCGGTAATAGCTCCGCATCCGGCTCCGATCTCAAGAACGGAATCCGTCTCTTTCAGAGGGTACCAGCTTAAAATATTCTCCCGCAGTCCGGAAAAATGATAGACCATGGGAAAACTCACTTCATCCTCCGGCAGGTCCTCAAACGATTTCCCTTCCTGTGCCATTTTCAGAAGTGTTTCCTCGATATCCCCATCGGAATAATGATCCTTCGCCGTATAATAATCTAAATTCAACTCCGCCATAGTAGTTCCTCCACTTATTTCACAGATACTTTGGAAAACATGTCAAAATATCCCACTGCTTTTTTATCTGTGATCACCGTCAGATTGCACACATCATAAAGCCGGTGAAATACGGTAAAATCGCCGTCTTTATATCCTGTGCAGCCCAGACAAAGCATATATTCTCCTGCCTCCAGCGGCATTATCTGTTTAAAAGTAATCTCCCGCACATCACCGGCTTTCTGCGGTTTCACAGGAGTGTGTTCATACATGGTGTTTGTTCCTGTGATTTCCGTACCTTTCAGATCTTTCAGTGTGAATGCAAAAATCGGGTCATTGACATCTGCCTGAAAGCGTACCTTCATCTGAACAGAAAATTCTTTACCTTTTTCGATCACATTTGTAATCATTCCGGTATCATCCCGGATCGCAAAATCCACGATCTCTCCAAGCTTACTGCCATACTCAAGAACCTTCGGATTCAGATTCAGGCTGTCTTTCATAGCCCTGCCGCCTCCGGCATGCTCTTTTTTCGACACATTTTCTCCAGCTGTGCCATCTGTCAGCTGACCATCCTGCCTTGCTTCTGCATTCTCTGCACCTTCCTCCAGATCTGCATCATCATACTGATTCACCAGCACACGACGGTAGAGATTGACCATCTCCTTGGCGCCACCTTCCGCAAGCTTTTCTCCTTTGTTGAGAAGAACAACCCGATCGCAGTATTTTCCGATACTGCTCAGGTCGTGGCTTACGAACAAAATGGTCTTACCCATTTCCTTGAACTCCTCGAATTTCCGGTAACATTTTGCCTGGAAAAATACATCACCTACGGAAAGCGCCTCATCAACGATCAGGATCTCCGGATCGATATTGATGGCCACCGCAAAAGCCAGACGCACGAACATACCACTGGAGTATGTTTTTACCGGCTGATGGATAAACTCTCCAATATCTGCAAAATCCAGGATAGACTGCAGCTTGGCATCAATCTCCTCTCTGGAAAAACCGATCATACTTCCGTTGAGATATACATTCTCAAGTCCGGAATATTCTCCGTTAAATCCTGCTCCAAGCTCCAGAAGAGCGGAAATCCTTCCATTTACGGAAACTTCTCCACCTGTAGGAGAAAGTACGCCTGTGATGATCTTCAGGATCGTAGATTTACCAGATCCATTGGTTCCGATGATTCCTACTGTTTCCCCCTTATGCACCTGAAAAGATACGTGGTTCAGAGCATAGTGCTCTTTATATTTCTTTTTTCTGGATAATCCCAGAGACTCTTTAAGACGGTCCATGGGATTATCGTAAAGTTTATACATTTTACTGACATCATTTACTGAAATCGCAATATCTTCTGCCATTTTTAACCTCACTTTTGTGTAAATCGTTCACTCTCACAATCTGTCGCCGTTTTGCTGTTTTTCTGCGTACTGAGCAAGTTTCCGCAGGAGACTTCCCTGATTCGATCAAAGAACGTCTGCAAAATGCGGTTTCAGACGTTTGAATATTACAGATCCCAGTCCGAAAAGCAGGATCGTAACCACCCAGAAATAGATCGTCCATGAAGCATGGTTCCAGATTCCGACATGACCAAGCATGGAATCACGATAACCCGTAACTACATAGTACATCGGATTCAGCTTGAACAGCTTGATCAGCCATGGATGTGAAGACAGCATATTGATATCCCACATGATCGGTGTAAGCCATACGCCAACCTGGAGAAAAATGCTGATGATCTGGGTCAGGTCACGGAAAAAAATGACGATTGCACTTGTGGCATACACAAGCCCCAGTACCAAAAGGAAGGTACAGATGGAATAATAAATGATCTGCAGTGTATATAAACTTGGTGTATATCCATAACATGCGCACAAAATAAGTGCGAACACTACAAAAAACACATGCACAAAAAGTGCGGAAATGATCTTCACGATGGGAAGAATACTGATCTTAAATACAACCTTTTTTACAAGGTAATTGTACTCAATCAGTGCATTGGTTCCACCGTTTAACGCATCCTGGAAGAAAAACCACGGCACGATACCGGATACCAGATAGAGTACAAAAGGATAATCCGATACAGTTCCGGCTTTCAGTCCCACGGAAAATACAAACCAGTAGACCAGGATCGTCACGATAGGCTGGATGAATGCCCAGACAATGCCAAGATAGGATCCTGCATATTTTGTTTTGAAATCATTTTTTGCAAGGCTTAAAACCAGCTTTCGATTCTGGTACAGCTCTGCCGGCAAAGCTAATATTTTCTTCATTCTGTAATTCCTTATCGATTCTTATATTCCTCGAAGCTTCCCCACTTCTGATCCTTGTCGGAGAAAATAAGCTCCATGCCTTCCGGGATCGGCCACTCTACATTGATATCCTTGTCATTCCAGATAAGACCGCCCTCGTCGTTTGGATGATAGAAGTCAGAGCATTTGTAGGTGAACTCCGCATTCTCGGAAAGTACCAGGAATCCGTGGGCAAATCCCTTCGGGATAAAGAACTGTTTCTTGTTTTCTGCTGAAAGAACTACTCCGTACCATTTTCCGAATGTTTTGGATCCCTCACGAAGGTCAACTGCAACATCAAAAACCTCTCCGTTTACCACACGTACCAGTTTATCCTGCGGATAGTTGATCTGGAAATGAAGTCCGCGGAGGACACCGTAACGGGAGCTGGACTGGTTGTCCTGAACAAATTCCACATCAATGCCGGCTTCCTTGAAGTCATTGTAATTGTAAGTTTCCATGAAATATCCTCTGGAATCCCCAAAAACTGTTGGCTCGATCACTTTCAGTCCTTCAATATCTCCGCACTGTGTTACTTTTATTTTTCCCATTTTTCTTTCTCCTTTTCTAACGATATTTATTTGCGTGTTTCTTTTCTTTTATTCTGAGTGCCACAAGAAGAGCGATCAGGATCAGGATCATAACTGCCATGATTCCCAGAAGGATCTTTCGAAGTACCGGCATTCCTTCTGTTTCGCTGCTTTCTTTGCTGGCTGTACTCTTCTCTGTTTTTGCAGCAGTCTGATCTGCTGCTGTTTCTGTTTCGGAACCTTCTGTATTTTCCTGATCAGATGCCGCAGTTGGCTCCGGCGTTGGAGTTGCTGTAGCCTGTGCCACACTTCCGCTGCCCACCAGATATTCTCCAAAATAATAAGAAGTTTCTATTTTTCCGTTTACATCTTCGGATTTCTTTGTGAGAGAATTCAGATCTGTTCCCTTTGGAAGAAGCACACTTCCTCCGTCTACTTCTGTTTTTGTGAAATTATCAAAACCATAGTTAAACATGGCAGTACTGTCCATACAGGAATTCGCCAGATCAGCTGCCCTCATGGTCACTGCAATATACGTTGTATTATCTCTTGTAGCCGCAGTAACAAGGGTATGGCCTGCCGCAACTGTAGTTCCTGTTTTTCCACCGATGCATCCCTGATAATAAAATCCGCTTTCCGGCGCGAACATTGGATGGTGCGTATGCAGAACTCTCTGCTGAGCATTCATATTGGTAGGCTGGATCGTATAATCCGCAGTCCCGATCACAGTACGGAAATCGTCATTTTTCAGACCTTCCCTCATGATCAGAGCCATATCTCTTGCGGAGGAATAATGATTATCATCCGGAAGTCCGCTGGAATTGGCAAAATGTGTATTCGTACATCCGATTTCCTGAGCTCGCTGGTTCATCATATCGATAAACGCCTGCTCCGTGCCACCGATATGCTCAGCAATCTGTGCAGCAACATCGTTGGCCGATTTAATGATCAGTGCATAAAGACAGTCTTTCATGGACAGGACTTCGCCTACCTGCGTGCCAATGTTACTGGAATCCGCATTTACATTCTGTACACCCGTCTGTGTAAATGTTACCTGTTCATCCATGCTGGAATTCTCAACCGCCACCAGAAGTGTCATGATCTTGGTGATACTTGCAGGATAACGCTGTTCATCTGCGCCTTTATTATAAAGAACCACACCCGTATCCGCGTCCATCAGAACGCCCGTGTCAGAAATGATATCGGCTCCGGCCGGCCATCCCTGGATCTGGTTGGTACTGATGTCATATTTCGCATTGAGATCCACCGCTGCCATAGCCTGTACCGGAAGCATCAGCGCCACACTGACTGCTGCCAGGATCATAAATACTTTTTTAATTTTTTTCATAATTCTCCCCTTCTTCTATCAGAATCCATCAAAAGAAGCAATTGCATCCACGACTCGTTTCGCATCCTCCATGTCAAGATTATAGAACATTGGCAGACGCATCAGCCGTTCGCTTTCTTTTGTTGTATAAACATCCTCCCCGGAAAATCTTCCGAATCTCTTTCCTGCGGGTGCGGAATGAAGGGGTACATAATGGAACACGCTGCAGATTTCCCGCTCCCGAAGATATTTCAGAAGCCGTGTACGTACTTTGATATCGTGAACTTTTATGTAGTACATATGTGCATTATGCGTACATTCTTTTGGAACATAAGGCTGCTCGATCTTTCCTTCTTCGGCAAGGAACTTCAGATTTTCATTGTAAAAATCATAAATCTGCATTCTCTTGTCACTGATCTTCTTATGCTGTTCCAGCTGAGCATAAAGATACGCCGCATTCAGCTCACTTGGAAGATAGGAGGAACCGTAATCCATCCACCGGTATTTATCTACCTGTCCGCGGAAAAACTTGCTGCGGTCCGTTCCCTTTTCTCTGAGGATCTCCGCCTTCTCCTGGTACTGGTCCTCATTAAACAGGATCGCGCCGCCTTCTCCCATAGTATAGTTCTTCGTCTCATGGAAGCTGTAGCAGCCAAAATCCCCGATAGTTCCAAGCGCTTTTCCTTTATAGTAGGCATCCACACCCTGAGCCGCATCTTCCACAACTTTCAGATTATGGCGTCTGGCGATGTCCATGATCGTATCCATCTCGCATGCTACACCTGCATAATGAACCGGAACGATTGCTTTTGTTTTTTCTGTGATCGCCTGTTCGATCAGTTTTTCATTGATATTCATGGTATCCGGCCGAATATCCACAAATACGATCTTCGCTCCCCGCAGCACAAATGCATCTGCCGTTGACACAAAGGTATACGATGGCATGATCACTTCATCACCTGGCTGGATATCCGCAAGAAATGCAGCCATCTCCAGCGCATGGGTACAGGAAGTCGTCAGCATTACATGCCCGGCATGAAAACGTTTTTCCATCCATGCAGAGCATTTCTTCGTGTAGATTCCATCCCCACAGAGCATTCCCCGTTCTACCGCATCCCGGATATACTCAAATTCCTTACCTGTAAACGCAGGTCTGTTAAAATCAATCATGTATTTCCTCTTTATTTTCTGTTTTTCATGGTTTTTCTTTATTAACTGTACATTTCATTTTCTCACACTCATGTTGTAAATTCAATGCCTATTTTTCTGCAGGTGTATAATCGGGGATCTGATTCTGATATGCCACTTCTTTTCCAGATGGATCCAGAATGTGCATTTCCCTGTAAAATTCCTGTGTCAGTTCATCCATTTCCTCACGGTTTTCCGTTTTTACGTAATACAGTGCCAGATATGGATTCGGACCATGTTCGATCACCGTTTCTCCTTCTCTATAAAAGATCCACGGTTTTTCCACTTCTTTTTTCTGTCCCAGCAGGACAGCTTTCGACTGATCTCCGATGGTGAGCAGTCTTCCCTGAAAATAGATCACAGCGCCACAGCAATGTGGTTTGTGTATGTCATGGTCTGTGAGCATTTTTTGAAGTTTTGTTCTGTCATACAGAGAAGCCAGAAGAAGTTCTTCCATATTAAATCCGTATACTATGTCAGTAAGTTCATGCTCATATCCGAAAAAACGTGCCGCAATCTCACAGACCTGGATTCCTTCCCCGGGTTTCCAGAAGAACTGCATGGAAAGCGCTCCGTCTTTCTGACCGGTCTTTTCTATATAGGCCTGCAGAAGTTCTGTGGCAGGTCTCTCTACCTTTGCCATAAGCCTGGACGGATAGACATTTCTTGTACTGATGGGAATTTCGCCTTTTGCAACCGATGTTTTTTCACGGTCTGCAATACTGATCACATGAACCTGTCCATCCAGGACCCAGGTCATCATATTAAATTCATATCCATCGTTATATTCTTCCACCAGGATCTCCGGCATATCAGAAAATTCTGCTGTTTTCTGTGACGCTTCTATAAGTTCATCCAGATTTTCAGATATATAGATTCCACGGGAACCGTATTTATCCAGCGGTTTGCTGACTACCGGGTAACGAAGCCCTTTAAGCCGCTCCTTAAGCCTGGATTTTCTGTCCGGATCTTCCAGCACCGCTGTAGGGATCTTTCGAAATCCCGGGGTTGGCAGTTCCAGTTTCCGGAGAAGTGCCCTTGTCTCGGATTTATCGCGGTACCATGGAAGCTGTTCCGGTTTCAGATAGCAGGGCAGTCCTGCCCTGTCGGCAATTTTCACCATGCATTCCAGAAGCAGGTCAGAAAAGGAAGTAATGATACCGTCAATTTCTTTTTCCCGGCAAAGTTCTGCAATTCTTTCCGTGTCTGTTACCGGAATCTGATACGCCTCGTCCGCAAATTTCCTTGCCGGACCATCCGGATATCCGTCACAGACAATGGTGTAGTATCCTTTTTCCCGGGATTTCTGTACCAGCTGTACAAATTCCCCCAGAGTTCCCAGTATCAGAAGTCGGTGTTTCATGCTTTTGTTTCCTCCCATTCTCTTATGGAATCCGCAATGTAACGCATTTCTTCCTCCCCGTATCTCTGATCACAGGGCAGAGGAAGGACATTGGCGGCCCAGTCATATTCCATGGTATCCTCATCAAAATGATCGATGATATTCCGCCAGTAGGTCGGCACAAAAATTTTCCGGCCGGCCAGCCATTTTCGAAGTGCCAGCCCGTCCTCATGATAATAGGGATAGGCAAACGGTCCCTCAGGAATTACCTGATTAAAAATACTTTCTGACGGAAGAAGTTCTGTCAGCAGATGATAATTTTCTTCTCTTTTCGCTTTTATATAAGGATAATCCATAGAGCGGAGAAGATTTCCAGTCAGCCGTGACATGCGGCGGATTTCCATCTCATGATAATCTGCCGCATTGTCCAGCATCTTCTGGTAAAAAGTACCGGCATCATACTCATATCGGCCCATAATGTGCTCAAGTCTTCCCATGGAATGATCCAGCGGTTTCTTTTCCGGATGCAGACTCGCATCCGTTGACAGATATGCCCCGTCGCTGACCCCCAGGAATTTCCGGCAGGAGTACAAAGTATCCACGCCAGGCAGAGGCTTCTGAAAAAATGCATGTGTATGATCCACGATAATGTTTCCGTAAATTTCCCTATATTGCCGAATTCTGTCATCGGTCAGCTGTCCGTAGTAATTTACAAGGTAAAGATATTCACCATCCGGAAGTTTCTTTTCCGGCAGAAGCGGACATAACTTTTCATCCATATGATAAAATTCTATTTCCACTTTTGTTTCTTCACAGGCTCCGGTCACAGAATCGCAGAGATATGTTGGAAGATAGATTTTTTTGCAGTTTCGAGCTTCCATCAACCAAAGAAGTGCGGTTCTCCCAAGGTTTACTCCACAAAGTTCAGGATAATATTCCTGACCTGTAGATTCTTCCAGTTCCAGATAACCACCGATTTCTTTTTTCATCAGTCTGTTTCCTCCTGACGGATCACATAATGTGGCATCTTCTTCGCCTCATTGAGGATATTCATAAGATAAATTCCGATAATTCCAATGGAAAGCAGTGTCAGCCCAAAGAATGCCAGCATTACCAGCATCAGGGATGTCCATCCTTCCACAGAAATCCCAAACATAAAATAACGCACCAGATAATAAATGGCCAGGCAAAGACTTACCAGAAAGCTTGCGATTCCGATGTTCCTCACCATAAGAAGCGGAAATGCCGTATGGGCCGTGATATCATAGATCAGGTCTTTCACAAGACGGCGGAAAGAATATCCGCTTTTTCCATAGGCACGGGCTGCATGCTGTACCGGCACATTGATGATCCGATTGGAGCTTAAAACCAGGAGATTGCCGATCTGCGGAAGATATGTATTGGTCTTCAGCATGGCTTCCACAAGAAAACGGCGGATCAGGCGGTAGCTGGTAATCTGAAGATTCGGGTCTTTCCCAAGCATTTTGGAAGTAGCCCAGACGGATAATTTTGTTCCCAGTTTACGGATCAGATTATGCTTCCGGCCTTCATAACTTGCAATGATCACATCCACATCATCCCGTTCATTCATGACATTGATCATCTTCGGAAGCTCTTCCGGCTGATGCTGAAGGTCATCATCCATCGTTACGATGAACTCCCCTTTTGCATGGGCAAATCCGCACAGAAGTGCCGGATGCTGGCCGAAATTTCTTGCCATCTGGATGATCTTCACACGGGAATCCTTCTCCCGGAGTTCTTTCATTACTTCAAAAGAACGGTCTTTCGATCCGTCATCTACCAGGATCAGTTCAAATTCTTCTTTTATTGTTTCCCGGAAAACTTTTTCCAGGCGAGTGTACAGTTCCTGCAGCGTATGTTCTGAATTGTATACAGGAACAACCACTGAATATAGACACATAGTTTTTTTCCTCTCTTTTGTATCAGTTGACACTTATCGTTTAATCTTATCATTTTCGATTCCTGTTGTAAACCCGTTGTTGCTGTGCACCACGACAAACGCATGAATGGTTAGCAACTGCAAATTCTAT
>UMEX01009768.1_pt1 | contig 46048 bp, 43 predicted proteins | sample 1964871 | NCBI WGS metagenome assembly UMEX01 (sample SAMEA4836032, study PRJEB28245) | human gut metagenome | biome: gut microbiome; material: fecal sample | place: Denmark | collected 2008
TTCTCTGTAATAAGGAAAAGATGTGGGGAAGCATGGCGTTTCCCGTTTGTCTCATAGTAGCTTTCTTCCACAACAAATTTACCATTAAAATCTTTAGGAAGGTTCAAAATTTTCTCATTACAGATTGTATTAATGTGTTCTGCATAAGGATATGCTTTTCCTTCTTTCTTCATCTTATCAAACTGCTCTTTATTATTAAAGTGTCCCGTCATCATATCAACAAAAATATCGAGTTTCATCATGTTTTTTACCTCTAAATTATAATTTTTTAATTTTCATGTCCACATTATATAACTCTGCCGTTTTACGATTGATCCATCGTAAAAGCGACAGCTTTTCATTTTTTCCTATTATCTAAAATAACAACTGAAGTCCCATTGCAATTATCCACATGTAAGCACATGTCTTCGGAATCATCAACAGACCAACCATCGGTTTTTTCTTGCTGAACAATGTAACCGGAATGTAACATCCGAATGAAATGATGATTGCAGCAACCATTCTTGACAAATGGTATCCATTTGCATTTCCGGAAATTGCATACAGTATGATCACACCAATACCTGTTACTGCAAATACTGCATTTCTGATCACAGACAGCTTCATATTTCCTTCATCTGTCAGCCAGTTGTTCTGTGGCAGAAGGCATACTAGAATTCTTATGATCGCTGAGATCCAGACCATAGCCTCAATAACTACAGGTGCTTCAAATTCTGGGAAGGTCTGTTTCCATACGTACATTAAAATGATATAAAATGCTGTCATTGTAATAGAAGATACTTGCAGGCCTCTTCCCATCTGTTTCTTGACCTTCTCGCTGCTTCCTTTCACAGCTCTGATAATTCTAGGCACAAGGTGGAAAGCATCTCCACCACAAAGTGTCAGTGTTAAAATACCATAAAGGGTAAATAGCGCATTTCCCTTTCCAACTACGAAAAATAAAATTGCTGCAATCAGGTCAAAGATCAGATATCCTGCATCAAATATTGCCTCCATCAAATCCGGAATCTTAGGTTTATAGCTTTCCTGTCTCATATTTCTTACTCCTCTTCAAATAATCTGTCATAACATAAATAATTTTTTGCAAATAGAACACCGGCTAAAGCCAATGCACATCCCAGTCCGGAATAGAAAAATGCCACAAAAATATCCGGGAATATCCCGGCTGCGCGAAATCCTATTCCTCCACTCATCATACACGCCATCATCAAATATGCTTTCACATCAAAAAAATGCCAAAACGGACGATACTCTTCATATCCAATAATCCGTTTTGTATGTTTTTTGCTCATCTTGAAAAACATTCTTCCAAAAAGCACAAAGACAACTGCCGAAAGTACATATAAGTACCATCTTTTTTCAATAACTGCATAGGACAATACGCCAAGTCGGGCAACATTAAATCCCGCCATCAGCCATACAATTCCTGCAATAAGTAAAAGCGTTCGCTTTTTTACATTAAATATTTTTTTCATCATCTCACTCCGCATTTTTCTTCAAACATTCATCCGCATTGCTACAGATCTTTTGAAATACCTGGATACACATCCGCATCTCTTCTTCTGTTAATCCATTCAAAACATTTCTCGCAAATTGCTTCTGTGCATTCTTCCCTGCGTCTATGATCGGAATTGCATCATCTAATAAAACGATCTCTATACGCTTCTTATTATTCGGACTTTGGATCCTGTCAATGAGTCTCTTCGTCTTTAAATCCTTCAGCGAGATCGAAACGTGGGACTTCGTCGACTTGCGGACCTTGACGATATCAGCCGCCGTATTAAACTGCGGATTATCATGAAGGAACATCAATATATCATACTCCATCTGTGTCAGATCATACGTATCACATACATTCCTTGCAAGTGATTCATAATAGCTGGTGATCGTCTTATGTTGATCCCAAAAAAACATACGACCGCTCCTTTCTTTGTTGTTCTATTTAGAACGATTGTATATTGACTATTCCTTTTTGTCAATATCCTATTTGCGTAATGATATCTTTTTCGGTAAGCTGAATTAAGATTATATAAAATACGAGATTTACATTTTATGAAAGAAAAAATATTTAACATTATACAGATTGGAGACAAAAGCAATCGAATCAGCCGTGGGTTTGATTTCTTTATTACAACCGTTATCATTTCAAATATTCTTGTGACTTTTCTTGAAACATTTGAAGAGCTTTCTTTTTTGTCCAAATATTTTCATGGCATAGAATATGTAACTATACTTATTTTCTGTGTAGAATATATTTTGCGTATCTGGACAGCGAACTATCTTTATCCTGAACAGGACAGTTTCCAGACACGGCTTCACTTTTTGATGTCTTTCGATGGAATTATTGATCTGCTGACGATTATTCCGGCTTTCTTCCTCTCCGGTTTTGTTATTTTCCGTATGCTTCGGGTTGTAAGATTTTCCATCTGTTCCGGCTGAATACAAAATATGATTCTTTCAATGTAATTACAACAGTACTGTATGTTAAGAAAAATCAAATCCTTTCGTCTGTTTTTATAGTAATGATTCTGATGCCTGCCAGCAGTCTTTGCATGTACAGTGTAGAGCACCCTGCGCAGCCTTCCATTTTCAGAAATGGCTTCAGCGGAATCTGGTGGAGTATGTCTACGCTTCTCACTGTCGGCTATGGAGATATTTACCCAGTCACAACACTGGGTCGTATTATGGCAATCTGTATTGTCTGCCTTTAACTGCTCTGTGATTCCCTGTGCCTGTTTCATCTGCTCTACAATCCTCTCAAATCGTTCCTGCGCCTGTTCCTCTGTATCTGCCAGATAACTGTTCAGTCTGCCACTCATCAGCAGATCCAGATATACAGTCCTGCGGTATTCCCTCAAATACTGTAAATGTCTTTGCCCCCATGCTCCAACAAATCTCGATTCTTCTTCCTCCGGCAAGGTAAGGTTGGGGATAAAGTAATCCCCACATCTTACATAAGTGCCGCCCATTTCTTCAAAAATTGTTTTCTTCATTTTCTGTTCCACCTTTCTCATCGTTCTCTGTCCATAGATTTCTTCTTTGCTGACTGCTTTGGTTGCTGTCTGCTTTCCTGCTGGTAACGGTGTAACTTTTCCCGTATGCTTGCCTTTTTCGGCGGTTCCGATGACTGTTCTTTCTTCTGTTCTGTCTGATTTTTCCATGCCTGTAGCTCCTCATTATATTCCCTGACCAGTTTTTCCGATTTCTGATATGTCTTTGCAAAAGACTGAACATCTGGATATCCTGCCTGTTTTACCGTCTGCTCCATATCTGTGTGGATACGTTTTTCCTGTTTCTTTGCCTGTTCAATTCTGCCCTCTAAGGATTTCCGCACTTTTCCTTTGAAAAGTCCTGTTGTCTCGGAAAGCTGTTTCTTCAATGAGGAAATCTCCTGCTGCGTGGACTTCATTGCCTGTGACTGCTTCTGAAGTTTTTCCATCAGCTTCCGCATATCATTCCATTCCTGCAAATCAATCTTCGGTACTGGTTTCGGCGACAACTTAAACTTGAAAATCATTTCCTGTAAGAAGTCTTTCGCTCCACGGATAATCTGCTGAAACATATCCGGCAGCCATCCATGTGTCCTTATAGAGATGTTCCTGCCTTTTCGGATTGGATATATAATCAATTCTTCCTGCCACATCAGACAGCTTATTTTGTCTGATAAATGAATGTCTACCTATAAGCATTCTCCTTTCCGGCTCTCTCCTGCTTTGCTGTGAGTAGGTGCATAGGCACCTGTTTACGAACTTATCCGCCTGTCGGCGGAACAGCTCCCGGCAGGGCGAAATACACAGAGCATAAACGAAGTTTGTGCGATGGGTGTATTTCGCTCTCAAACGCCGAGGGCTTTGTAAGATGCTATCTTTCTCTGTCATGCTCCGGCTTGTGCTTTTCATCTTGGGCGTATCCGCCCTTTTTATTTGCCGGTATCCGGGCTTATTTTTTATCCCTAACACCAAACTTTCTGTCTGATTTATTCCGGTATCCTTGCCCGTACATACTCCAGATCGCCGCAATAGGGCGTTCCCACCAGATACCATTCCATTGCAGGATTCATCTCCATCCTTGTCCGTACCCACTGGTCATCTACCTGAACTTCCATACACTCTCCGCAGTGAAATCCCGTATCAATCCATAAGTCCATTGACAGCAATCCATATCTGCCATTTTCACAGTTATAACCTAATCTTCCTTCTCGCATTGCATGATTCTCCTTTCCAGATTCCTCCTTGTCTGCTATCCACAGGGGCGTGCCACGCTCCTGTTCTTATCATCAAGGAAGACTTACCATCGGAAATTCTCCGGCACTCCCCGTCTGTCCAGATACTCTTTTCTCGCCCGTTCACGTTCTTCCTCTGTCGGGGCAGTTTTGAATTTTCCATACAGGTCACGTATGACCATCTTGTCTAACTTTTTCTCCAACCCCTGCTTGATTTCTTTCTCACAACTCTCATCTTCAACTAAGTGAAAGCGGAGCAACTGCATAAATAATTCCTGTGATATTTGCACATTTCCCATCTCATCCATCCTTTCCGTGACAGTATGTGACGGTATGCGACAGTCGTGACGGTTATTTTGATACCGCCCCCGCTGTCAAAAATACCGTCACAACCGTCACGTACTGTCACGCATTCTCTGTATTGTCTTTCCAGAGCCTTAGTTTCCGTCCCTCATGGACACCGAATACTTCCACAGGAAACTTCTGGAACGTGGATTCGCGATGGCAGATGAAACGCCGCTTCAGGTTCTGCATGAACCGGAACGCCGTGCACAGACCAAGTCATATATGTGGCTGTTCCGCAGCGGTGAAGACGGAGGACCACCTATTATCCTCTATAAATACTCGGAGACCCGGGCCGGGGATAATGCCGTAGATTTTCTTCACGGCTTCAAGGGTTATCTGATGTGTGATGGCTATAGTGGATACAATAAAGTACCGGATGCCAAACGCACAGCCTGCTGGGCACACATCAGAAGATATCTGACAGATGCCATTCCCAAGGGAAAGGCTCTTGATTATACCCAGCCATCCGTACAGGGAATGCTGTACATTAACCAGCTCTTCCATCTGGAAGATGTGATCAGATTAAAGTATTCTTCCTTCGATGCTATCAAAAAGGCGCGTCTTGAAAAAGAAAAGCCGGTAGTAGAAGGCTTTTTGTCGTGGCTTGATCAGCAGAGCCCTACTCGTGGAAGCAGAATGGATAAAGCTGTCACCTACATTCAGAACCGCCGCTCCTATCTTTCCACCTATCTGGAAGATGGTCGCTGCAGTTTTTCTAATAATCTCAGCGAAAATGCGATCCGTCCGTTTACAGTAGGCCGTAAAAACTGGCTGTTCTGCGATACACCAAACGGAGCCCAGGCCAGTGCTATCGTGTACACAATGGTAGAAATGGCAAAAGCCAATGGAGTAAACGTCTATCACTATCTTACTTATCTGCTGGAAAAACTGCCTGATGACAGGATGATCGATGATGAATTAGAACTTCTGGCTCCATGGAACGAAACCGTCAAAGCTGAGATCGAACATCGTGCAAACGAATCAAATCAAACATATGTGAATTGTGAAGGTGCTCCGACTACTGAAAAGTAGTCGGGGATTTTTCTATCATACCTAAAAATTAAGCGCTTACTATAATAAAACCGGAAAGTCGCAATTTTTCTGCTTCTTTCCGGTTTTATTTGCTGTTTTTACTATTCGAATTCTCCCCCGTCTCTGTAGCATGGTGCAAAATTGGCACAGTATAAACTTCAAATTATTTTCCAGATTTATTCTTACATATATTTTTAAATATTATTCAATCCACTCTTTCGGGTTAATATCATGAAACTCTGAGACTTTACAAAACAAAATATGGAGATTGTGGTAAAAATATTTTACATCTTGTTCGTTATCATCTATCCACTTTCTCATAATAATTTCAAAGAATCTCTTATACTGATTAAATACTTTTTTATTACTTTCTCTTTTTACACCTTTAGTCGATTCTCGATTGTTCTTCAACAATCTAATTTTCTCATCTATAGTATTAATATCAACAAGTACATGATCTCTAAAATAAATTTTTGTATATCCTAAACTAATAATTGTGGTATCAAGCCAAAAAGCATCATCATTATTATATAGCTCTTTTGCGTAATCGAAAATTAATTCTTCCGGTGATTTATCTCCTGGTAGTGCTATTGTATAATTTTCCAGCTTGTGCTGCGCTTTTTTATCACCATCAACAATACAAATTGACCGCATTGTACTTCGTAATAATTTATCATCACTAAATATATTCACAAGAGCATCACCAGAAATATTTGCTTCTACAAGGTGAAACACATTTCTAATATACGAAAATTTACTCTTATATTTTCTTTCGAATGAATCAAATAAACAATTTAAAAATAATCTAGCCTCTGCATCTTCTGTAAAAATTGGAATTGATCTGCTAATATATATATCCTCCTTTGACTGATTATGTAAATACATTTTAATTTTATAAATATCAGCATCTTCCATTTGCATTACAGAAGTAATATTGTCCAGTAAATAGATTACATTGCTTTTCTTTTGAAAAGCATACTCTAAAAGTGACAGGCTATGTGAAGTGCATATCAATTTTATTTTATATTTATTTGCATATTCTTCTACCAAATCAAGTAGTTTATTCTGAAAGGCAGGATGCAAAGTTGCATCTATCTCATCTACTAAAAGAATACTTTCTGTTTGATGTTTTGAATCTATATTTTCAAAATAATATCTAAGAGAAACAAGTGCTATTAATATTATCAACAAATTATCTTCACCTGAAGATATTGTATTTGAATCTATACCTTCGAAATCTGTAGAAAAGCTTGTTCTCTTTTTAATCTCCCCCATTTCTTGTGTTTGCTCATTTTCAATTGTTATACCTGTAAATTTTTTATATAATTGCCTCACTATTTCAAAATAATTTTCTGGTAATTGTTTTTTTATCTCAGCAACATCACTTGAATATTCACCATATGCATATAATCTTGAAAGTCCTAAATATATCACTGGTAATTGTGGAAGTTTTTCATTTGCACCTCGTTTATAATATGGTTTTAAAGCAAACCTATTCTTATCTCCACTTTTTGAATTATGCCTCCTAAACTCTAAGCTTACTCCATCTTCATAGTCACATGTAAATAATGATCCACTTTCCCCTTGAGCTGGATCATTATATTTTTCATCTCCTCTTGTTAATCTTTCAATTTTAAGATTGATGCCATTATTGGCACCCTTTATATTTTTCAGAACATCCTTGTCGTTTAGCCACTCAGCCGTTGTTTTTACTTCTTGAAATGCATTACTTACCATATACAATATTGAGGACTTACAAGTTCCATTTGTTCCGGAAATAATATTAATCCTCTTAGATAAATCTATATCTATGTTCTTCAGTTTTCTATAATGCTTTATTCTCAAATAATTTATCACAATTGCGCCTCTTATCCTACAAGTATATTTTCTTGTTCCATCGGTGGTATTTCCAAATCGGAAATTAATATTTCTTTACCTTTTTTAGAAGTCTTGACCGAATAATCCAAGTATAAATTAATACATGTTTTTCTATTGTACAGTCTTCTTATTTCTGGAGTATCATCATAACTTAAAAGCCATGGAAATCTTTTCATTTTAATATAATTTGCAAGTTCTTTATGTTGTTTTTCCGAATAAAAATACCTATACAATCCTGGTCCTTCCTTATAATATGGTGGATCAATATACACAAACGTCGATTTATTACGCTTATATTTTAATTCCCTTTTCATAAAATCAATTGCATCATCATTAAATAACGTAACACGATCCTTATATTGTGAAATATTTAAAATGGATTCTATTATTTTTTGCTTATTAAATCTGCAATCTAATTTATAATCTGACTTCTGTTTTTTTCCTCCTATTGGGTTAGCCTTTAATATTCCTGAAAAATTAGTTCTGTTCAAAAACAATGCTGCAAATCCTATTTGATAGGATGTTTTACTAAATAAATATGTCAATTTTCTATACTTTGCACACTCATTCCATGTTTCAATATTTATATCTGCTCTTCTTATTAAATCAACTAATTCTTCTGTATAATTAAACACAGAATTCCAAAAATGATATAGAAGAGAGTCTTTCTCATTTATTACAACATTTTTTATTATTCCATCTTCTAATAGCTGCCAAGAAAGTGTTGCACTCCCTGCAAATGGTTCATAAAATGTACATCCTCTTAATCCTTCATTTTCAATTAACGCCTTAACATAATCAAAAAGTTTGGATTTTGCACCTGGATATCTTAATGGGTTACGCACAATCACTCCTCCTTTTAAACATCAAAATATATACATAATATAGTTTTAAAATCACTTTTTTATTTCTATAACTAATTTTTCTACTAACATTATATATTGTTGTTTTATCTTAATTAAGTCCATAATTGTATTTTTAATATCTTTTTTCTCTGTCTTTCTTTTGCTAAAAACTTCGCTTCATCACACTGTTTATCTATAGTGCATCAGCTAAAATATTCCCGCATTTTTCTTTTATTATATCCCAATCCATCTATATTTCCATTCTTTCTTATATAATATCATCTTTTATTATTACTATGCTATTCTTTTTATAATTCTTTGTATAATTCTTTGTACTTTCTCTGCTTGTAAGTCGTACAATTTTGATCAGTACAAACAGACAAATTCTGTTGTCATTGCAACAGTTTTAATTCTATCAAAACCTTTTTTACATACCTCTATTGTTTTTTTAATTATTTTTGTCCTATTCACTACTATCTCGGTCCCATAAACCTATCCCCATCCAGATGTATCATATGATCCGGCATTTCGGCAATCCAGACCTCTGTTTCCCACGCGAGTTCTTCAGCAAATTTCTTATATGTCTTGAAATCTAGAAATGCTGTTACAAATATTTTTCCTGCCGTAACATCTTTCGTCATCTCTGTGATTTCCAATATACGTTTTGGGTCCATCGGTCCTACAGATGTTACTGACTCAACAAAATAGATCCAGTTCTCGTCCTCACGATATAACACTACATCCGGCATCTTATCGTGAAGCGTAATTTCAAATCCCAACGCTTTTAGCTTATCTACATTTTTCACAAGATCTTTTTTGGTCGTATCTCCGACATACAAACATTCTGAATTTGGCGCAAATCTCGGTGCAAATTCTTCAATAATAGCCTTTTGAAGTTCGTTATGTTTACCAGTAGAAAACTTAAAATCTTCACCATTTATATTTACTGGCATCATTGTCATTTGCTTTTTGGATGCATACACATCAATCAATTTTTTATGATAGCAAAAGAAACGCTTTAAAACAATCTCCCATTCCGGTGTCTGCATGGTTTTCAAAAGTTCTACTGTTTCTTCTGTCAATCTATATCTGTAGTTCGGACTATTAGTCGCTTTTCCATTGTCTTCAATCAAAGCTGCTGTGCGAAAGCTATGCAATGCCTGTTTCCTGAATGTTTCTCTACTATTTTCCGCATAGCTTACGCCATAAAATGTATTGACGAATTGAATCATATCATGAATACGAATCCATTCATTGGTTGCTTCGCTCCAGGACATATCTGGTTTTATACCTGCCATTGCCAAAATAACATAACAACATAAATCTGTCTGCTGTGCCTTTGGCATACCTATAGTTTTCAGAAATTCTCTTGCTTCTTCTACCTTATCAGCCACAGTATCCCTCCAATATCAAATCACAATTTGCTTCTGAATAATCCTTACTCTTGATTATCTTCCTTCCCATTTCCTGAATACACTCCAAATCCGGTACAGGCATTGAATTAATTTCTGTGGAATTAACCTGTGTAGATCCATTTAAAATACGGTAATATTCATCGTATAATGTAGAATTGAACAGTACATACAATCCATATACTAGGCATTCTGACATTTCTACCAGGACTCCATCAACAAAATTTATTTTATTTTGAGTGCTTATCTTTTTGTATTGTGGAAATTCTTTCGCAAGATACACACCACACTGCAGTCTTCTTGGCTCTTCTTTTGCTGTAAAGCGTTTCACAAACAAATAATTTTTGTTATCCTGCATCAATCCACGTTGATCAGTCACTACATATTCATGATCCTTCTGTATTGGAAATTCTACCTTCCCCTGCTTTATATGCTGTGAATAGAATAAAGGTATTGCCCCTTCTTCCGCCTCATCCCTCAAGATATCACGATTACGGAAGTCTACGGTCAATCCTGTTTTCATTTTTATCCCTATTGCTGGAAGCGTCTTATCAAATTTATGCAATTTCTTTAATACTTCCACTTCATTTTCATCTGTTACAAGATAAACATAATAATCCGAACCTGCTACAACCAAATCATACGGAACGGTTAATGATGTCAGCTCTCCAAAATCACTATTTGATTTCGAAGATGTAATCGTAACTGTGTCTGGCTTTTCACTCGTCTTCCTTACTTTAATAATAATCGTTTCCTGTAACACACTTTCCTTGTCAAAAACCTTATTTCTACTAACAAAAAGATGAATATGTTCCAGTTTTCCCTCTGTCAGAAAATATTCCCGAAAACGTTTAAAATACGCTCCAGACGTCCATGATCTCGGAATAATGTACACCATCTCTCCATTTTCACATAAATTAAATAATCCCATTGATGCAAAAATAAAATATAAGTTTGGTGCACCATAACATACCGCTGGCATTGCTGTTGCTTCCGGTGCATTTTTCGGTACTTTCATATACGGTGGATTTCCAATCACAAAATCATATTTTTTAGGCTCTGTATTACCACCTATCATATGATTAAAATCCAGATACTGGCTCAGGATATAATTATCTTCAATTATATTAACAGTAAGCTTTTTCGTTGTCTTTTCTCTGCAATATTCCAAATTACATTTTAACAATGGCAATACATTATCATCGTTCTCATAACAGGTAAGTTCAATCTCCTGAATAGAATCTATCGTTTCCAATCTTTCAATAAATGCACATGACAATATACCTGAACCTGCCCCTGCATCGAGTATGCTTACTTTGCTCATTTCTTCATTGATGTTATACAGCCCAGCCATAAAACGGGCAGTCTCCATACTGGTAAAAAACTGCCCATATTTCTTGCGTTCTTTTTTCGGCATACTCTCTATATATTCATTTGTAAGTTCTATAATTTTTTCCAGCATATTTTCACCATTCAAATACTTATATTATTAATTATACTCTATTCAAATATTATCTTCAGCAATATTAAAAATATTTTCGTTCTGATATTAAAAAACCTTGCTTCAGGGGATTTCTTCCCTGAGACAAGGTTTCTTATATTTTTAATTCATATCTTACTCAAACTCAATCGTACCAGGCGGCTTACTAGTAAGATCATAGAATACGCGGTTCACGCCCTTAACTTCATTGATAATACGGTTCATCACCTTATTAAGTACTGCATAAGGAATCTCTGCGGACTCGGCAGTCATGAAGTCAATAGTCTTGACAGCACGGAGTGCTACTGCGTAATCGTAGGTTCTGAAGTCTCCCATTACGCCTACGCTTCGCATATTGGTAAGGGCTGCGAAGTACTGGTTTGGCATCCAGGATGGGTCTTCTCCGTGTTCTTTTTTGTAGTCGGCGGCTGCTTTGTCGACTTCTTCACGGTAGATGTAGTCTGCATCCTGTACGATGCGTACTTTTTCTTCGGTGACTTCTCCGATGATACGGATTCCAAGGCCTGGGCCAGGGAATGGCTGACGGAATACCAGTCTTTCCGGAATTCCAAGTTCGAGGCCAGCTTTACGAACCTCATCTTTAAAGAGGTCGCGGAGCGGCTCGATGATTTCTTTGAAATCTACGAAATCAGGAAGTCCACCTACGTTGTGATGGGATTTGATCACTGCGGATTCTCCGCCGAGACCGCTCTCTACAACGTCCGGATAAATAGTTCCCTGTGCAAGGAAATCTACGGCGCCGATCTTCTTGGCTTCTTCCTCGAAGATGCGGATAAATTCCTCACCGATAATCTTACGTTTCGCCTCAGGCTCTGTAACACCTGCAAGCTTGTCGTAATATCTCTGCTGTGCGTTTACACGGATAAAGTTCAGGTCAAACTGACCGTTCGGTCCGAATACGCCTTCAACCTCATCACCCTCATCTTTACGGAGAAGGCCATGATCTACGAATACGCAGGTAAGCTGCTTGCCGATCGCTCTGGAAAGAAGACCTGCTGCTACGGAGGAATCTACACCACCGGACAGAGCAAGAAGAACTTTTCCATCGCCGACTTTCTCACGGATCTCTTTGATCGTGTGTTCAACAAAGGCATCCATCTTCCAGTCTCCGGCACATTCACAGACACCAAGTACGAAGTTGGAAAGCATTGTCTTTCCTTCTACTGTGTGCAGTACCTCCGGATGGAACTGGATTGCATACAGTTTCTTCTCTTCATTCTGTGCAGTTGCTACCGGACAGTCTGCAGTATGTGCAGCGATCTCAAATCCCGGTGCAGTCTGGGAAATATAGTCTGTATGGCTCATCCAGCAGATTGTTTTGTCGGATACGTTTTTGAAGATCTTGGAATCTTTTTTATCGATGAGAAGCTCTGTCTTGCCGTACTCGCTGACATCTGCTTTCTCAACTTTTCCGCCAAGGACATGCATCATGAGCTGTGCTCCGTAGCAAAGTCCAAGTACCGGAATACCAAGCTCGAATAATTCTTTCTGGTAAGTCGGTGAATCTGCCTCATAGCAGCTGTTTGGTCCGCCGGTAAGGATGATTCCCTTCGGATTCATCGCTTTAATCTTCTCAAGATCTGTCTTGTAAGAATAGATTTCGCAATATACATTGCATTCTCTGACACGTCTTGCAACCAGCTGATTGTACTGACCGCCAAAATCAATGACAATAACTAATTCTCTTTTCAAGGCTTTCCTCCTGTTGTTTATAACATCTTTAGAATCTGTTACTCATTATAAATGAGTGTATGCACTTTTACAATGCTAATTTTATCTCACGCCGGAATTTTTATTTTCTGCAAAAAAATTTCACTGTTTTTTCGCCCGCTCATCCCAGTAGACACAGTCATTTCTTCCAATTACTTCTGATGTAAACGGAGTGCCGTCATTCTTTTTGTAATGTTTTGTGGCACGGAAAACATATTTTGCGCCGACATAAACGATCGGTACGTTAAAGAACACGATCAGAATATTTCCAAGGTCAGAAAACGCCCAGAGATTTCCAAGTTCCAGTCCTGCAATATTGCAGAGGATTCCAAATGCGGCAACAAAAAGGCCGATACAACGTACAATATTGATGCAGATCTTATCCTTGCGGATACGATTTGCCGCAATTTCCGAAAAACTGATCATTCCCAGAAGGCAGGTAAACGCAAAGAGACAGAAACACAATGTCACAAGAAATGTAACGATTCCGTTCATTGCAGTTCCCGGAGTCAGCACAGCGATAGATTCCGTATATTTCGGAAGTTTATCAAGAGCCTGCCAGTTTTCCGCATCCGCACCGGTCCAACAATGCGCCATAACTACCACAAATCCGGTAAGCGTACAGATCACAATGGTATCCAGAAAAACTCCCAGGGAGGCGATCACACCCTGCTCACATGGGTGTTTTGCATCTGCTGCCGCCGCTGACATTGTAATAGTTCCCTGACCTGCCTCATTGGACATCAGGCCTCGTTTTACACCCTGTGCAAGAACCGTTCCAAAAACACCGCCAAAGAATGCGTCCGGCTTAAATGCTCCTGCAAAAACGCTTCCGAAGAAATATGGAATGCGGGTAAAGTTTAATATTATAAGAAGTAATACTACTACCATATAGAGCACCGCCATCACCGGCACCATCATATCTGTCCATTTGGAAACTTTTTTGATTCCGCCAAATGCGATGGCTGCTGTGAGAACTACGATCAGTGCTCCTACTATATAATAGAAGGCAGATCCGCTTGCGATGGTTGTTCCGGTTACAATCTCTGCCATACGTCCCACTGAGGAAACAACATTAAATCCCTGTGCAGGCAGACAGCAAAGGGCGTACAGAATATACAATACGGAAAGAAAAACTCCGATCCAAACTTTGTTTCCCAGAAGTTTTCTTCCATAGAAAGGAAGACCTCCTACAAATTCGTCGTCTTTTTTTTCTTTAAAAATCTGGGCAAGGACACCTTCCATATATGCCACTGCCATTCCGAAAAATGCGGAAATCCACATCCAGAACAAAGCTCCCGGGCCGCCCACTGCAATAGCACCTGTTACACCCAGAATATTTCCCGGTCCTACACGCATGGCCGAACTTAAGAAAAACGATGCCAGCGGTGAAATTCCTGTTTCAACGACACGTTTCTCGGTCATAGTCCGGATTCCTTTTTTAAAATAGGTCACCTGCATGAACCCAATCCTGAAACTGAAAAAAATTCCGGATCCAAGAAGCAGTATGATCGCAAAGGATATGTTTCCCAGAATGGGAATGCTGCTGTACCAGTCAAAATTTGTAGGAAAATCCCACAGAAAATCAGACAGTGGACCGATAAAGCTGAACACTCCGTTGATCGCCTCAAACACTCTCTCCATAGCTATTTCCTCCCTTTTTATCTGAAGGTCTCAGAATTGAATACAGACAGGCATTCCCATCCGTCACCTTTCATTTCCGCTTCAGATTTTTATGCTATGGTTTATTATACCGTATCGCCTTGCAAAAGTCCTCTTAATTTTTAGTATTTTTGAGTAAATTCCAGAATTTTCCATCCTTATGGTCTTTTTCACATCCGCTTGCAGATTAGTCTGAACAAACAGTCGAGAAGTTTCGCAGGATTTTATAAGACTTTATGAGATATTTAGATTTTAATCACAGATTTTTAAAATGCTTCTCACAGTTCCATCACATTTTGACGGTATATTATTAAGCAAATAAAGCACAAAGCTTTTTCATCTTATAGATCATTACTTATTTTTCTTTTCATACTCTGCCGGGTCCGTTCCAAGACCCGGCCCTCCTTTTTTTCTGAGATATTCTCCCATACATTCCGCTCCTGATCATCCTTCCTTTTTATCTTCTTACAAACTCCCATCGTATACCATCCTTTCTTTATTCAAAAGGATCTATACCTATAATCATGGTGTCTAAATCGGACACTCTGATCACATCTGATGATCGGCATTTTACTGTTTCCCGATTTTACCCCGATTTCGTTTCATTTCACTCCGTCCAGACAAAACCTCAAAAATTCCGTAACACGCATAAACACTGATTTTAAGCACAAAAAAACACCGTCCCCGCAGCTCCCATGTCTGCAAAAACAGTGCTTTTAGTGCGTCTTCAGGGGTTCGAACCCTGGACACCCTGATTAAGAGTCAGGTGCTCTACCAACTGAGCTAAAAACGCATATTTAATTGTTTGTCTTTCGTTTGTTTCGTTCCTCAAGACATGTTGTATTATACGTTATGGTTCGGTGAAAGTCAACACCTTTTTTTAATTTTTTTTATTTTTATCTTTTTTATTTTTTGTATCTTCATTTGATGCAATTTTGTTCAGTGTTTTTTCTATTTCTGACAGCGAATTTCTGATCTGGGCTGCCTGATTGTTGATGCTGCGGTTTACACTGTTGAGATTTCGTCGGAATGAACCGGATTTTCTTTTTTTCAAGTTTTCTTTCTCCCCTTTCCCATATTCGGCAGATTCCTGGTAAGATCATGAGCCTGCGCCTGAACAAACCAAACATTTACATACCACTTTACGTTCCTCTTTTCCTTATTTATTATATGAAAACAGGCCGATCAGTTTCCCGATCAGCCTGAAAAAATCTTATTCACAATAAATGTCGCAACCCCGCAGGGGACTTACTTGATTTGGTTAAAACTCCACAGACTTCCACCATCGGACAACCAACACCACTGCAAGCAGTGCAGTCAACAGATCGGAAACCGCCTGAGACGCAAGCACCCCCTGATATCCTGCAACCCGAAGCGCCACATTCAGTACAATGGCAAAGATCACGCCCTGCCTGCTGACGGACAGAAGAAATGCTCCCACTGCCTGTCCTGCGGACTGGAAAGTACAGGTACTGATCAGCACAATTCCCATGAACATCATACCTGCAAGCTGCAGGCGCAGCATCAGTGCGCCGTTTTCCACAACCGCAGGGTCACTCATAAAGATCCGTACCAGCTGTGGCGCAAAAGCTCCCAGAGCCACAATCAGAACAAGCGACATCCCACATTCAAACAAATAGGCAAACTTCAGCGTTTCCTTCAGTCTCTCACGGTTTTTCGCACCATAATTGTACCCGATCAGCGGCTGCCCGCCAAAAGCAAAGCCAACAAGCACCAGCGCCGCGATCATATTGATCTTCATGACGATACCCATAGCCGCAACTTTATCATCACCGAATCCCAACAACGCACGGTTGGTAAGAGCAATCCCGATACTCTGCATCAGATTTGTCACCGACGCCGGAATCCCAATTGCAAAAACCGCTCCGATTTCCGCCCCTGAAATATGAAATCCCTTAGGGTTCACAGAGAGATTTCTGCTCTTCTTAATAAGAAACCACACGAAAAAAATATCCGTACATACATTTCCGATCACCGTAGCTGTGGCAGCACCTGCCGCACCCCAGCCAAGCCCGAAGATCATCACCGGATCCAGAATGATATTCACAACCGCACCAAGCACAGAACCGATCATAGATGCTGTGGCAAAACCCTCTGTACGCAGCTGATTGGACGGCGTCAACGCCACAATGATAAACGGAGCGCCCAGTGCGATACAGGTATAATACTGAGAAGCATACTCCCAGGTTGCCTCACTTGCACCCAGCAACCCCAGAATAGGGCTTCGCAAAAGCATCAGAACAACGGTAACCACCACACCGCAGACAATGGCCCCATAAAAACTGACCACACTGATCCTCTTCGCATCCTCGAATTTCTTTTCCCCGAAAAGCCTGGAAATAAAAGAACTTCCGCCCAGGCCAAAAATATCTCCAAGGGCGATCATCAGCGTAAAGATCGGTGTACCCAGAGCAACACCCGCCACCAGATCCGTATTCCCGGTTCCCGCAATAAAATAAGTATCTACCATATTATAGATCAGCGAAATCACCATACTGAACACAACCGGAAGCGCCAGCTTAAAATACGCCTTCGGAATCGGATACTTTTCAAAAATCTCTTCCTGCATTTTATCGCCTCTATTTCTGTCTGATCACCATCTTGCAGATCGGATTACCCATGGAAGAAAACTTCTCCTCATACTCTGTCATCACATTTCCCTTAACCAGTTCCTCATCATGATGCAGATCAAATGTACAAACCTCCAGATTCCAGTCGGACTCCTTCACCTCTTCCAGAGAAAACTCAAATAACCCACGGTTATCCGTCTTAAATTCCACAGCCCCCTCTTTCTTCAGGACCTGCTCATATCTCTTCAGAAACTCCCTGGAAGTCAGCCTTCTCTTGGCATGACGGGCCTTAGGCCACGGGTCGGAAAAATTCAGATAAATCCCGTCAACCTCATCCTTCTCAAAAATCTCCGGCAAAAGCCTTGCATCCACACGGATAAACACAAGATTGGAAAACTTTTCCCCGGCTTCCTCAAGCTCCTCCCTCTTCTGCAGTGCCCGGAGCAGCACGCTGTCATACATCTCAATTCCAACAAAATTCCTCTCAGGATGCAGGCGCGCCATATCCATCAGAAAACGCCCTTTTCCCATGCCAACCTCAAGAAAAAGCGGTCTCTTCTCCCCAAAAACACTCTCCCACTTCCCCTTAAACCTCTCCGGCTCATCAATCACCCAGTCACACTCCAAAATAGCATCCTTCGCCCCGGGAATATTACGCAATCTCATAAACAACCTCCAATTAATCTTCTTATAATATACAACTCAAATCATAACTTTCCGCAGCCAGCAATCCCAGTCAGACACATCTATCCACCCTCTCACCAACCGCATAAACCAGAACGCCCTCATAAATATGATAAACTTTCTCATTTACCATCATTCCCCAAAATACTCATTCACAAGACGTCCCAATACTCAACTATACATGCAATTTACCTGCTATCGCAAGCAAAAAATAAAAAAATTTATCAACCCTCAATCCAGGCAACAGCAAAACGCCTCGCCGTCCCCTTACCACCCTATCGGCACAACCTCCCACATCCCAACACCGCAGAATACAACCACAAGTCAACAACCTCCCGTCACCACAACCAAGAACTCCTTAAAAAAAAAGCCCGAGGGGTGTGCAGAGGGGCCGTGGCTTTACGGCCCCTTTGCGGTTTTCATTTTTCCCCAAAAAAGAATATATCGTCTAATAAACAAATATTCTTTTCCCGTCTTTTTTTGAACACATTTATTCAAACTTTGCAAAAAATTTAACAACTTTTTAGTTGTTTTTACCATAAAAAAGGTGTATCATATAAAAATCAATTATAAACAATAACCAAACAAGGAGGGCACTATGGAACAAATCCTAAACAAGCTTTCGGAAATCGAAGCCACAGCCAATGCCATCATGCAGGACGCTGCGCGACAAAAAAAGGCTCTCTCGGAAGAAGCAGAAAAACAGACCAGGGAATTCGATGCCGCACTTGAAAAAGAAACCGGCACTGAGATCCAGAAGATCCGTGAAGATCTGGCACGCGAGAAAGACGCCCGGATCAATGAGCTTCGCACAGAAACCGAAGACCAGCTGTCCAGGCTGGACGCCTATTACGAAGCCAATCACGAAAGTCTTTGCAGTGAGCTGTTTCAGAAAATAACAGGCATCACCGAAACCTGAAGGGAAAGGAAGTGATTCAATGGGCACTGTCCTCTCATACAGCGGACTCTCCACTAAGATCCGAGCCATGCAGAGCCGTCTTGTGACAGCTGAGCAGCTGGAAGAAATCGTTCAGCTTCCCAATGTCCCACAGGTAACAGCCTACCTGAAGCGCACCCCGGAATATCAGGACATCTGGGGCGGTCTCGATGAAAATACTCTTCACCGAGGGCAGGTCGAAAAACTTCTGAAGAAATCTATCTTCCAGAATTTTTCAAGGCTTTACCACTTTGCAAATCAGGAACAGCGAACGTTCCTCTCACTTTATTCGAAGCGCTATGAGATCCGCGTCCTGAAAGAAATCATGACGAATCTCTTTGATCACCGGGACACCGATCCCGTAGACCTCTCTCCTTACCGTGATTTTTTCAGACATCATTCCAGGCTGGACATTGACAGGCTCGCTGCCTGTACCAACATGGACGAATTTGTCGCGGCATTAAAGGGGAACGATTTTTTTATTCCGCTGTCTCAGGTCAACGAACGTGGAAATGCCACGCTTTTTGACTTCGGCATGGCACTTGACCTTTCGTATTTTTCGCACATCTGGAATGTGCGGAAGAAGCTTTTCAAAGGTAACGATCTGAAACAGATCACCAAGGCTTACGGTGAAAAATTCGATATGCTGAACCTGCAGTTCATCCAGCGCTCCAAACGCTGCTTTCAGATGGAACCGGCTGCTATTTACGCATTGCTGGTCCCCATGAACTACAAGCTCCGCAAAGAGGAGATCACCACCCTTGTGGAGGCCCCTACACCAGAAGAGTTCCGTCGTATCTTCAATGGAACTTATTATGGTAAGAAATACGAACAGCTGACCGTTGCCAGTCTGGAAGAATTTTATAACTATATTCTTCGCAGCATACTGGAACAGGAAGCACGCAAGGATCCCTATTCCGTAGCAGTCATCTATTCCTATTTATATCACAAAGAACATGAAGTCAACCGTCTGACCATTGCCCTTGAATGCGTGCGCTATGGCGTGGACCCAGAACAATCCCTGCGTTATATACGCAACGGTTAATAACCAGGAGGTAGCAACGTGATTGAAAAAATGAATTTTCTGAGCATCACCGGTCCCAAGGCAGATATCGACCGGGTTGTAAACACCTACCTGTGCAAGTACGAGATCCATCTGGAGAACGCACTCTCTGAACTGACCACAGTAGAAAACCTGACACCTTTTCTTGAGGTCAACCCTTACAGAGATGCGCTGAATTCCATCAATGCCATTTATGAAGAGCTGAAAAGCCCTCCTGCCGCTTCCGGCGAAAGTCCTGGTATTGAAAAAGCACTTTCCACAGTAAAGGAGATCCGCTCTCAGGCGGATCAGCTCCAGCAAGAACAGGCAGAATTGGAAGAGAAATGTTCTTCACTGGAAGAATCTCTGCGTATCATACGTCCATTCCGAAATATCAATTATGATATTTCCTCTATCCTGCATCTGAAATATATTCATTTTCATTTCGGACGTATCGAAAAACAGTATTATGAGAAATTCAAGAAATATATTTACGACAATCTGAACACCATCTTCCTCAAATGCGATGAAGACGATCAGTATGTCTGGGGCGTCTACTTTGTGCCGAAGCATGAGGCTCGTAAGATCGATGCAGCTTACGCTTCCATGCATTTTGAGAAGATTTTTGTGCCGGATAATTACACCGGAACAGCGCATCAGGCTTTTTCCACCGTGAGCAGCCAATACGAAGAAGCCATGAAACACCTGGAAACACAGAAGCAAAAATACCAGCGATTTCTCTCAGATAAAGCTGAAACCATTGTTTCTGTCAGAAATACACTTCGACAGTTTTCCAGAAACTTCGATGTACGAAAAGCTGCTGCATGTACCGGAAAGCATGAGAATTTTTACATTCTCTGCGGTTGGATGACAGAAGCCGACACGAGAGCTTTTCAGGCGGACATCGCTTCTGATGAGAGGATCTTCTGTCTGGTTGACGGAGAAGATACCTCCACACTGGAACATGACCCAAGCCATCAGCCGCCAACCAAACTGAAAAATCCAAAACTTTTCAAACCATTTGAAATGTACGTAAAAATGTACGGACTTCCTGCTTACGGTGAAATGGACCCCACCTGGTTCGTTGCCATCACCTACTCCTTTATCTTCGGAGCCATGTTCGGTGATGCAGGACAGGGGCTCCTGCTCTTTATCGGAGGATTGTTCCTGTACAAACGGAAACATATCGATCTTGCCGGAATCATCAGCTGCGCCGGAGTCTTTTCCACATTCTTCGGCCTGATGTTCGGAAGTGTCTTTGGATTTGAGGATCTCATACCTGCTTTGTGGCTGCGGCCCGTAGACAGTATGACGACCATACCTTTTATCGGAAAACTGAATACCGTATTTATCGTTGCCATCGGCTTCGGCATGGGAATCATCCTCCTGTGCATGGTTTTCAACATCATCAATTCCTTTAAGATGCACGATGTTGAAAAAACCTGGTTCGACACCAACGCAGTGGCAGGACTTGTATTTTATGGTTCCGCAGTTCTCTGCATCGGACTTTTTGTATCCGGGCATGCAGTTCCTGGCGGTGCAGTTCTTGCCATTATGTTCGGTTTACCGCTGCTTCTTATTTTCTTCAAGGAGCCGCTCACAAACCTGGTAGAGAAAAAAGCCGAGGTTATGCCAAAAGAAAAAGGCATGTTTATCGTACAGGGTATCTTTGAACTGTTTGAGGTTATCCTGAGCTACTTTTCCAATACACTCTCCTTCGTGCGTATCGGCGCTTTTGCAGTCAGCCACGCAGCCATGATGGAAGTTGTACTTATGCTTGCGGGTGCGGAGAACGGCAGTCCAAACTGGATCGTCATCATTCTCGGAAACCTGTTTGTATGCGCCATGGAGGGCCTGATCGTAGGTATCCAGGTACTCCGTCTGGAATATTACGAAATGTTCAGCCGTTTTTACAAAGGCAGCGGCCGGAAATTCGAGCCGTTCTGCTCCAAAAACAAATAAAATGCCAGAGTCAGAACTCCTTCTGATCCAGGCAGCCAATTAAACGAATATTAAGGAGGTCATCATCATGACAGTCATTACACAGATCACAATCGCAGTTGCACTTGTACTCAGCATCATTCTTCCATTTGGTTATTATCTTCTCGGCGAAAAAAGCCGTGGCCGCTACAAAACAGCACTTGGTGTCAATGCCTTTTTCTTCTTCGGTATCATGCTTGTCGCCATTGCCGTAACATTTGCAGGCGGAGCTTCCGTACAGGCTGCTACAGGCGCTGACGCAGGCCTTGCAACAGGTATGGGTTACATCGCAGCAGCACTCGTTACCGGACTTTCCTGTATCGGTGGTGGTATTGCCGTTGCCAGTGCGGCAAGCGCAGCCCTTGGAGCAATCAGTGAGGATCAGAGCATCCTTGGTAAATCTCTTATCTTCGTAGGTCTTGCCGAAGGTGTTGCTCTTTATGGACTGATCATCTCCTTCATGATCCTGGGTAAACTTTGATATGAAAATGTATCTGATCAGTGACAATATTGATACTCTGACAGGAATGAGACTGGCCGGTGTAGAAGGTGTGATCGTCCATGAACACGACGAGCTGAAAGAAGCCCTGGAACGCACCATCGCAGACAAAGAGATTGGAATCATACTCCTGACCGAAAAATTCGGCCGGGAGTTTCCTGAGATCATCGATGATGTCAAACTTCATCATAAAACACCTCTCATCATTGAAATTCCTGACAGACATGGTACCGGCCGCAGGCCCGATTTCATTACTTCTTATGTAAACGAGGCCATCGGATTAAAATTATAGGCAGGTGATATTATGACAATTGAAGAGAAGCTTACGCACTTCTATGACACCTCCGTGGAAGAAGCCCGCCGTCAGGCGGAAAAAGATGTACAGGAGCACAAAGACTCCCTGGATGCCGCACTGGAGGAACATAAAAAAATGTCTCTGGAAAACGCCGCCAGCTCCCGCAGAGCCGAGATTGCAAACGCAAAGCGCGAGATCAACAAGGCACTTTCCGCAGAGCAGCTTCACATCCGGCGTGACTGGACTGCCAGACAGAGCCGCTTAAAAGAAAAACTTTTTGCTGAAGTCCGGAAACAGATCCTGAAATTCATGGAATCTTCCCGTTATGAAGAATATCTTTGTACAAAAATTGAAGAAGCTGTCTGCTTCGCGGAACACGATGAGATCCAGATCTATCTTTCAAAAGAAGATGAACCTCGTCTGAAATCTCTCACTGTAAAAACCGGCTTTCCGCTGAAGCTTTCCGACGAGTCCTTTATCGGCGGAATCAAGGCGATCATCCCTGAAAAAAACATCCTCATAGACAATTCCTTTGAGGAAGGTTACCAGGCAGCTTACAGAGAATTCAAATTTGACGGAGGTCCAGCACATGAGTAAAACAGGTATTATCTACGGTGTTAACGGTCCTGTTATCTACTTAAAGGGCGACACCGGATTCAAGATCTCCGAGATGGTCTATGTAGGCCCTGAAAAACTGGTAGGCGAAGTCATCGGTCTTAAGAAACATATGACCACCGTACAGGTTTTTGAGGAAACTACCGGACTGAAACCCGGAGAAACCGTGATCGGAACAGGAGACGCCATTTCCGTTCTCCTTGGTCCGGGAATCATCCACAATATTTTTGATGGTATCCAGAGACCTCTGGCAGAGATTGCACAGGCCTCTGGAAAATATATTTCCCGTGGTGTCAGCGTTGACTCTCTTGACACCGAAAAAAAATGGGAAACACACATTACAGTAAAAGAAGGCGATGTCATCGGCGCAGGTACGGTTATCGCCGAGACACAGGAAACCGCTTCTATCCTTCACAAGTCCATGGTTCCGCCGACGATCACACACGGAACTGTTATCCATGCCGTTCCTGACGGAGCTTATACGGTTCTGGAACCCATCGTTACCGTTCGTCTTGATGACGGAACTGAAAAAGAACTGGCACTTGCACAGAAATGGCCGATCCGTGTGCCGAGACCGACCTACAAACGTTTCCCGGCAAGCGTTCCGCTTCTTACCGGCCAGCGTATCCTGGATACTCTTTTCCCGATTGCCAAGGGCGGCACTGCTGCTGTTCCGGGAGGATTCGGAACCGGAAAAACCATGACCCAGCACCAGATCGCCAAGTGGTCTGACGCAGATATCATCATCTACATCGGCTGTGGTGAGCGTGGAAACGAGATGACACAGGTTCTTGAGGATTTCAGCAAACTGATCGACCCGAAATCCGGAAACCTGATGATGGACAGAACCACCCTGATCGCCAACACTTCCAACATGCCGGTTGCAGCCCGTGAGGCTTCCATCTACACCGGCGTTACCCTTGCAGAATATTACCGTGATATGGGTTACGACGTAGCGATCATGGCAGACTCCACATCCCGATGGGCTGAGGCTCTCCGTGAGCTTTCTGGACGTCTGGAGGAAATGCCTGCAGAGGAAGGTTTCCCTGCATATCTGGCAAGCAAACTTTCCGCCTTCTATGAGCGTGCGGGAATGATGCAGAACCTGAACGGAACAGAAGGTTCCGTCTCCATTATCGGTGCGGTTTCCCCTCAGGGCGGTGACTTCTCCGAACCTGTCACTCAGAATACCAAGCGTTTTGTCCGCTGCTTCTGGGGACTGGACAAGGCCCTCGCCTATGCCCGTCACTTCCCTGCGATCCAGTGGCTGACCAGTTACAGCGAATATCTGGAGGATCTGACTCCCTGGTACAGAGAGCATGTTTCCCCGAAATTTGTCTACGACAGAAACCAGATCATGGCGATCCTCAATCAGGAAAGTTCTCTTATGGAAATCGTAAAACTGATCGGAAGCGACGTTCTTCCGGATGACCAGAAACTGACACTGGAGATTGCCAGAGTCATCCGTCTGGGCTTCCTGCAGCAGAACGCTTTTCACCAGGAGGACACCAGTGTCCCAATGGAAAAACAGTTCCTGATGATGGAAACCATCCTTTATCTCTACGAGAAATGCCGTGCCCTTGTAAACCGTGGCATGCCGGTTTCCGTACTGAAAGAGGATAATATCTTCGAACGTATCATCGCCATCAAATACGAAGTTCCAAACAAAGAACTGGAACGTTTTGATGAGTATCATAAAGATATCGACCGCTTCTACGACAACGTACTGGAAAGAAACGGTTAAAGGAGGGATCAGTTTATGGCAATCGAATATCTTGGCCTGAGTGAAATAAACGGCCCTCTTGTTGTCCTTGAGGGTGTCAAAAACGCATCTTACGAGGAGATTGTGGAATTCCACATGGAAGACGGCACACAGAAGATCGGCCGTATCGTGGAAATCTATGAAGACAAGGCTGTTATCCAGGTTTTTGAGGGAACTGATAATATGTCCCTCGGCAATACACACACACGTCTTACCGGACATCCTATGGAGATCGGGCTTTCCCCGGAGATCCTGGGACGTACCTTTAACGGTATCGGCCAGCCCATTGACGGACTTGGCGAGATCACACCGGAAGTCAGCCTGAATATCAACGGACTTCCGCTGAACCCGGTAACCCGTGAATATCCGCGAAACTATATCAACACCGGCATCTCCGCCATCGACGGACTGACCACCCTGATCCGCGGCCAGAAGCTGCCGATCTTTTCCGGAAACGGTCTTCCTCATGACAAGCTGGCTGCACAGATCGTTCAGCAGGCTTCCCTTGGCGCAGACTCCGATGAGAAATTCGCTATTGTTTTTGCAGCAATGGGCGTTAAATACGACGTAGCCGAATTCTTCCGCAGGACCTTCGAGGAAAGCGGTGCTTCCGACCACGTTGTAATGTTTCTGAACCTTGCCAACGACCCGGTTGTAGAGCGTCTTCTGACACCGAAGATTGCCCTCACTGCTGCTGAATATCTTGCTTTTGAAAAAGGCATGCACATCCTGGTTATCCTGACTGACATCACCTCCTTCTGCGAGGCTATGCGAGAGGTTTCCTCCTCCAAAGGTGAGATTCCTTCCCGAAAAGGTTATCCGGGATATCTGTACAGTGAACTGGCAACTCTTTACGAGCGTGCTGGAATCGTCCGTGGAGGCACCGGTTCTGTAACCCAGATCCCGATCCTGACCATGCCAAACGACGACATCACCCACCCGATTCCTGACCTTACCGGATATATCACCGAGGGCCAGATCGTACTGGACCGTCAGCTTCATGGACAGGCGATCTACCCGCCGATCAACGTTCTGCCGTCCCTGTCCCGTCTGATGAAGGACGGTATCGGTGAAGGCTTCACACGTGCCGACCATCAGGATGTTGCCAACCAGCTCTTCTCCTGCTACGCAAAAGTAGGCGATGCAAGAGCCCTGGCATCGGTTATCGGCGAAGACGAGCTTTCTCCGCTGGATAAGCAGTACCTTGTATTTGGAAAAGCTTTTGAGGCAGAGTTTGTGGGACAGTCTGAGACAGAAAACCGAAGCATCATTGAAACTCTGGATAAAGGCTGGGAACTTCTGGGACTTCTCCCAAGAGAAGAACTCGACCGTATCGATACCAAAGTTCTGGATCAGTATTACAGAGAAACCGTCCGTTAGTGAGGTGATTTTATGGATCCGAATACCTTTCCCACCAAGGGAAATCTCATACTTGCAAAAAATTCTCTAGCCCTTTCTAGACAGGGCTATGAGCTTATGGACAAAAAGCGTAATATCCTGATCCGTGAAATGATGGAGCTGATCGACCAGGCAAAGGATATCCAGACCCAGATCGATGAGACTTTCCGCACTGCCTACGCTGCTTTGCAGAAAGCAAACATGGAGATCGGAATCGCTTTTGTAGATCAGATCTCCCATACCGTTCCTGTAGAAAATTCCATCCGGATCAAGACCAGGAGTGTCATGGGAACTGAGATCCCGCTTGTGGAATACGATAAAAAAGCCGGCAATACTCCTACCTACGCCTACTACAGCACCAAGCTGTCCCTGGACGAGGCCAAAGCCGCCTTCGAGCGTGTAAAGGAGCTGTCTATCCAGCTCTCCATGATCGAAAATGCAGCAATCCGTCTTGCCACCAACATCAAGAAAACACAGAAGCGTGCCAACGCCCTGAAAAACATCACCATCCCCAGATATGAAACTCTCACCAGGGACATTACCAACGCCCTGGAAGAAAAAGAGCGTGAAGAGTTTACCCGTCTGAAGGTGATCAAACGTATGAAACAGGGAGGATAAGCAGATTTATCCACACTTATCCACACCTGAAAATGACTTTTCAACATCTTACAGTGCCCGTTTTATCCGGGCACTGTTCTTATTTCACCCTCATTTCCATACATCTGATAGTGCCTCCTTTAAATAGATTAGTTCCGTGAGAATTTATCTGTTATTTTCTGATTATTTATTTTTATCCTTTTAAATTATGTCTTTTTCGCAAAACATTCTATGATATTTAGAATTTAAAAATGTCAATAGTTTTAAAAATATTTTTAACGTTTTTTACAGATTTATCATTTTACACAAAACATACGTTTCATTTTATTTATGTAAATCAGGTCATCCACATTGTTATCCTTGTGGATAATGTGGATAATTTTGTGTATAACTTGATTATTAGCGGATTTGCGGATTTTTGTCATGTGGAAAACTTTTTGGAAAGTTTTTCACTTATCCACCATGATTCGACAGGTTTTGTGCACTTTGCCAGAATTGTATTTTTCAACCCCATTATGCCCGCAATTGCCCGCAGTCAGGCAGATATTCGTCAAGCGGATATTCGCAATCCGCTTCGCTACGTAGCTCTACACCAAATAACTGCTCCGCAGTTTATCAGGAGGAGCTTGCACTCCTCCTGATACAAGCAAGTCCCCACACACTGCTTATTGCTTTTCGCAACCCCGCAGGGGACTTACTTGATTTGGTTAAGCCATGCCTATTGACATACAGCCCATTTTTTGTTAAGGTGAAAGCACTAAAACAACGTGTGGATTTTTCAGTTCCGACTTTTTTCGCCACACAACCCGCCCCATTCAGAAGGGACAGGTTGTGTGGCTTTTATTGTGTAAAAAAAGCACGCTCTGTTTCCCACACCTGATATCCATACGATTCTGATATAAAGGAGGATTATTCATGAATGATACTTTTATGAAGGAAAAGCCTGTAGGCCCGCTACTGGCATCCATGGCACTGCCTATGGTCTTTTCCATGCTTGTAAACTCGCTGTACAACATTGTGGACAGTTTCTTTGTAGCGCAGATCAGCGAACAGGCCATGACCGCTCTTTCTCTTGTCTATCCGGTTCAGAACATGATCAATGCCGTTGCCATCGGTTTTGGAATCGGTATCAACGCCAGAGTTTCCTATCATCTTGGCGCCGGCGACAAGAAAATGGCAGACACCGCAGCAACCCACGGCTTTCTCCTGTCTGTGATCCACGGTATCCTGATGACCGTGATCAGTATTGCTGTTATGCCTGCATTCCTTCGAATGTACACGCAGGATGAAACCGTGATCCGGATGGGCCTGGAGTATTCCACCATCGTTTTTCTGTTTTCCACAGTGATCGCCATCAGCCTGTTCTTCGAAAAACTTTTCCAGGCTGTAGGACGGATGAAAGTATCCATGCTCGCCCTGCTTGTGGGATGTATCAGCAACATCATCCTGGACCCGTTCCTGATCTGGGGAATCGGCTTTTTCCCGAAGCTGGGTATCCGGGGCGCAGCTCTGGCTACTGGCATCGGCCAGGTGCTCACCATTGCGGTCTATATGGTCTTTTATATCCTGAAGCCTATTCCTGTACGTGTAACGCCCAAAGCCCTGAAAACAAGCAAAGTAACGGATCTGAGCCTGTATGCCATCGGTGTTCCCGCGATCCTGAACCTTGCACTGCCATCGTTTCTGATCTCTTTTCTGAACTCCGTGCTGGCCGCTTACTCGGACAGCTACGTGGTGATCCTTGGCATTTATTACAAACTGCAGACCTTCCTGTATCTCCCGGCCAACGGAATCATCCAGGGAATGCGCCCGCTGATCGGTTATAACTTCGGTGCCCGTGAGATGAAGCGTGTGAAAAAAATCTTCCGGCTCACCCTGGAATCCAGCTGTGTGATCATGCTCTTTGGAACCGTTATCTGCCTCCTGGCATCCGGACAGCTTATGGGACTTTTCACAACTACCCCGGAAACCATTGCCGCTGGCTCCAGAGCACTGAAGATCATCAGCGCCGGCTTTCTTGTTTCTGCTGTATCCGTTACCACTTCCGGTGCCATGGAAGGCCTTGGAAAAGGCACGCAGTCCCTTGTAATTTCCCTTTTCCGCTATGTGGTCGTTATCATGCCCACCGCATATCTTCTGTCCCATTTTATGGGTCCTGATGGCGTGTGGAACGCATTCTGGATCACAGAGGTGTTTACAGCCATCGTTTCTGTCATGATTTATCACAAAACGTTGAAAAAAGCCTGAGAATGCAAATGTCCGGCCCACCGGCCTGTTTGCAGCCACCTGCAGGTTTACGTCCCGAAAGCACAAAAAGCTTCGATCCACTCTCTGAGCACATCGCTCATCGATGAGAGTTAGATCGAAGCTTTCTTTATTAACCAAATCAGGAAAATCCCATGAGTGATCGCTGATATCCTCTTGACTCAAACGGATATCCGTGATCTGCGTTCATTTAATTCGCAGAAATTTCCTCTGTATCTCTTACAGCAGTCCCTTCTCACGGATCAGCTTTAAAGCGCCTTCATCGGCCACTACCGTCACATCCGGGTGAAGCTGCAGGATAGATGCCGGCACGTTGGGCGTGATCGGTCCGTAGAGAGATTTGTAAAGAGCCTCTGCCTTTGCCTCTCCGGTAGCGACCAGAAGGATTTTCTTTGCAGTCATGATGTTTTTGATACCCATGGTATATGCCTGCTTCGGCACATCATCCATAGTCTCAAAGAATCTTGCATTTGCCTTGATGGTGCTCTCCGTAAGGTCTACGCAGTGAGTCTCCTTCTCAAATGCTGCACCCGGCTCGTTGAAGCCGATGTGGCCATTTCCGCCGATTCCAAGCAGCTGCATATCGATACCACCCACGCTGCGGATGATCTCATTGTAATCCGCACAGGCTTTCTCACTGTCCTCTTCCAGTCCGTTTGGCACATAGGTTCTTGCCTTATCGATATTTACATGGTCAAACAGATTTGTGTTCATAAAATAACGATAACTCTGATCGTTGTCTCCGGAAAGTCCTTTGTATTCATCAAGATTTACGGATGTGATCTGCGAAAAGTCCAGATCTCCTTTTTTGTACCACTCAATCAGCTGCTTGTACATTCCCACCGGTGTGGAGCCTGTAGCAAGTCCAAGAACAGCATTTGGCTTCATGATGATCTGTGCAGACATGATGTTTGCCGCTTTTCTGCTTACGTCATAGTAATCTTTCCCTGTATAAATGATCATAATCTTTTCCCTTCTCCTTATGGTAAAAAAGAACAACCGGATAACTGAGATTCTCATATCTCCTGCTTTTCCTGTTGTTCTTTTTTATTATTGATTCGTTTTTTTACTCAGCCATCTCTACTTCGAGAACATAGTCTACCGGGTCAGGAAGTACCGGGTCAGGTCCCAGATCAACGAATGCGATATCCGGGTAATCGCTGTGCATCCATGCGTTGGAGATCGGCACCTCATGTCCGTCATCCAGCGCACGCACCTTCACGATCTTATCCTTATCAAATCCCAGAAGCGGAAGTGGTCCCAGTGTATTCTCATAAATATGCACATAGTATTTGTTTCCGTTTCTGGTGATACGTCCGTAATCCGGCTTCGGAATGTTTTCAGCCGGTACACAGCCGTAGATACTGTCATGATTCTTATCCATCCAGCGGCCGATCTCAGCCAGGATCGCAGATGATTCCTTCGGGAATTTACCTTTGGCATCCGGTCCTACGTTCAGGATCATATTTCCGCCCTTGGAAACACACTCTACCAGCTTCTTGATCAGCATGGAAGCCGGTTTGTAATAATGATCGTTTGCACAGTATCCCCAGTTGTTGTTCATGGTGAAGCATGCTTCCCAGACCATCGGGTTGCCTTCCTTATCGCAGATTCCTTCCGGCGGGATGATCTGCTCAGGGCTTACGAAATCGCCATGGTACGGTGTCGGATCACACTCATACAGGGATCCTCTTCCCTCTCCGCTGGCTTCCAGACGGTTATCGATGATAACCTGCGGCTGTAAGCTGCGCACCATGTTGATCAGCTTGGTTGCGCCCCATTTTTCCCCTCTCATATCGTCGTAGGAGAAATCAAACCAGATGATATCGATCTGTCCGTAGTTTGTACAGATCTCTTCTACCTGATTATACAGATATTCTGTATAACGTGAGAAATCACGGTTCTCATTTCCGCACTCTTTGTGGTTTCTCATCGGATGGATACGATCTCCGTAATGCGGATAATCCGGATGATGCCAGTCAAGCAGTGTGAAATAGATTCCAACCTTAAGGCCTTCCTCACGAAGTGCCTCTACATACTCCTTGATCAGGTCTCTTCCTGCCGGTGTGTTTGTCACCTTGTAATCTGTGTATTTACTGTCAAATAAGCAGAAGCCGTCGTGATGCTTCGCTGTCAGGACTACATATTTCATACCTGCAGCCTTGGCCTCTTTTGCCCACTGCTTCGGGTTGTAGTCTCTTGCATCAAACTCTTTCATAAACGGAAGATATTCTTCCTCAGGTATTTCCTCTACGCTTCGCACCCACTCGCCTCTTGCAGGGATAGAATATAATCCCCAGTGGATAAACATTCCAAAACGGGCATCCTGGTACCACTCCATACGTTTTTCATATTCTTTTCTGTCAAACTGATACATGATTTTTTCCTCCTGTTTAGATTAAAAGCATCAGCCTTTGATAGCTCCGGAAAGCATACCTTTTTCAATCTGTTTATGGAACACGATGTAAATGATAAGCATCGGAATTACGGACATTACTACATATGCAAACTGACTTCCGATCTCCTGTGTATGTGCAGAAGAGAAGTTCAGCATCGCACGTGAAACTGTGAAATATTTGGTATCTGTCATCAGGATCATGGAGAATACAAGTTCACTGTATCCATAGATGAATACGAAGATCGCCTCTGTTGCGATGATCGGCTTGCAGACAGGGAAAAGGATCTTCCACAGCAGCTGCCAGTTGTTACATCCATCAATGATCGCCGCCTCATCCAGGTTCCTGGAGATTCCATCCATGAATCCTGTATAAAGGAATATCGCCTGGGACATACCAAACGCAACATAGATCAGGATCAGGAAGAACAGGTTGTTCTTTGCATTTAATGCTGTTGCAATGTTGTTGATCGGGATCAGTGTACAGTGAACCGGAACCATTACTCCAATCATGAAGAATACATATACCCATTTCAGGAATTTGTAATCTTTTCTTGATAAGATGTATGCTGCCATCATTCCGACTACAGTATTAAATACAGTTGTCAGAGTTGCTACAACCAGGGAGTTCTTGATGGTATTCAATGCATCCGCTGTTTTGTTTGCGCTGATATAGTTCTGGAACATAATCTTCTTAGGGAAGCTTAACAGGTTCAGGTAAATCTCTGAGTTTGTTTTGAAGGAAGCCATTACGGTCACTACTACCGGAAACAGTGTAACAACTGTCCACAGGATCGCAATAACGTACAGCGCTATCTTTCCTCCATGCATTTTCTGTTTATTAGCTGTTTTTTCCATATCGTCTCTTCTCCTTCCGCCTACATTGCAAGATCTTTATCTTCACGGAACAAATGATTGGTTATAAGACTCAGTACAACACCCAGCACTAACAGAATAACGCCGTATGCACTGCTTCGTCCGAACAGCTTATAGGAGAATCCCTGTGTATAAAGCATGATTGAAGGTGTGGAGCTGATATCGTTCGGGCCTCCTCTTGTCATTGCCCAGATGATATCGAATACTTTCAGACATCCTGTAATACACAAAATAGAGAATACCTTGAAGGAGTTTTTCATCAGAGGAAGGATGATATAGCGGATCCTCTGCCATCCTGTAGCACCATCCAGCGCTGCAGCCTCATTTAACTCATCAGGGATCGCCACCAGACCAGCTGCAAAGATCAGCATGTTATATCCGGCATACATCCATTCGTTTACCAGAACAACGATCCAGACGTTTACAGTCTTTATCGTCAGCACATCAGGGATCGTACCATGAAGGCCGAAAATATTTTCAATGGTATTAAAGATACCAAAGTTCGGATTTAACATAAATGTCCACATCAGGGCTACTGCTGTTGTTCCTAACATATTCGGAAGGAAGTAGCAGGTTCTGAAGAATCCGGTTCCCTTGATCTTTGCAGTTACCAGCATTGCGAGACCAAATGAAAGCGGCATCAGGATAACGAAACCACCGATCATAAAGTACACACTGTTGAGCATTGCATTCCAGAACAGCTTATCTGAAAAAATCTTCTGATAGTTCTCAAGTCCTACCCATTGCTTTGCCGCACCAAACATACCGTTCCATTTACGGAATGATAAGCCTACGGTATCAAAAACAGGGTAGATGACAAAAATAACAGTTATTAAAATTGCCGGAAGAAGGAACGCTAAAGAAAGCGTAAGATCTTTTTTATCCAGCTTCTGTTTTACCTTTGGTACAGATTTACCTGCCATATGTATACCTCCGTAATAAACAAGGGGAAGCAGATGATGCTTCCCCCTGTTTCTCTTATCCACACATCATGCGTTCAGTCAAAATTCTCTTTATTCGTAAGCAGACATTTTGTCAACGATATCGTCTCCAACTTCCTGTGCACTTGCGCCTGTCGCTAATGCCTGAAGAGAATTACGGATTGTATCCATAGCTGCTGTGTTGCTGTCATATGTAGGAATCTCAAGTTTAGACTCTGTATTCTCAGCCATGATCGCATTTACATCGTCAAGCAGATAGTTACCTGTATCGATCGTAACCTTCTCAGCATATGTTGTCGGGCTGGATTTGCACATTTCGTTGATGGAATCTACACTTGTAAGGTATTTGATGAATTTAACAGTTGCTGCGATTTCCTCATCGCTCTTGTTTAATGTAGTGATGTAGTATGTATCAGAACCGCCGCCCATCTCTACAGTCTTGTTTGCTTCGTCGATATAAGGAATTCTTGTAACACCGATCTTCTGAGCATCGAAGAGAGTTGTATCGGAGTCATTCTGGAAGTTACCGCAGTTCCATGTTCCGTCAACTGTGAATGCAGCTTTTCCTGCCTCGAACATATTTCTCTCTGTGTTGAAGTCTGTGCTGAGGATTCCATCTCCCCAGTATCCTGCATCGATCATATCTTTCATCTTCTGATAGATTGCAACCATCTTCTCGCCGTTGTAAGCCTCTTTGTCGCTTGCAAGATCATCTGCGATGCTTGTTCCGTAAGCTTTCAGAGCAAGAGCACTCATCAGATGCTCGAAGTGATAGTTATCTTTGTCAGAGTAGTTGAATGGCTGGATTCCTGCATCTTTTAATTTTGCGCAGGCATCAACAAGATCATCCCAGGACTCCGGAACATCTACGCCAACCTGATCAAGGTAATCTTTGTTGTAGTAGAGACAGAGCTGATAAGCGGACCACGGAATACCATAGGTTCCTTCAATGCCGTCAAACTGTGTTGTCTCCCATGCAAAATCCTGAACTCCCTCTTTCCATTCCGGATACTGTTCAAAGTATGGTGTCAGATCCAGTATATATCCTGCATCTACATACTCTCTTGTACGGCTTCCGCCATACTGAAGGAATGCGTTCGGTACATTACCGGAAGCGAAATCTGTTGTAAGCTTCTCTTCGTAATCAGACTCTGTAGAAATACTCTCATCTGTTACATGGATCTTTCCTTCGTTCTCTTTATTGAACTCTTCAAGTGCTTTGTAATACCATTTAGCCTGTCCGTCTGTATCAGATCCGTTGTTAAATCTGAATGCTACACGAAGCTCAACGTTTTCAAAATCCATATTGTCTACATCGTAGTTTGTGTCACCCTTTGCAAATACGGCGCTTCCTGTTACGCCTACTGTTGACATTGCTGTTACACCGGCGAGACACAGTGTTGCAACTTTTTTCATTCGTTTCTTCATGAATAAATCCTCCCTTAATATGATTTTTTATTATATAGTTTTCCCATTGATGTTCATAAATTGATCAATCGATGATCGCCTCAAAGATCGGCTCTTCTTCCTCAAGCTCCAGGCATACACAGTAGTTCTTTGCCCCCTGAAGCTTCTCCGGAAGCTCTACCTCTATCATCGAGTTTCCTTCGCAGCACTTTAATGCGCGGCACGGAAGCTTTTCTCCTGTGCTTACCACATATGCACCCTTTAACTGATTACCGATGTTCAGCAGTTCAACTCGATATCTCGGTGCAAGGACGTGTACGTAAAGCTTATGTGGTCTCTTTGTAAATTCAATGCTCGGGATCTCATACGGATAGATACCAACATTCTTGGTTCCGTAAATTGCTTCCGCATTCTCAGTCACGTATTTACCAACCTCATTCATAACCTCGACACAAGCTTCCGGAACAGTTCCGTCTGCCATTGGTCCTACGTTCAGCAGGTAATTTCCGCCTCTGCCGACGATCTTGAGAAGAAGGTTCAGGATATCATCCGGATTCTTCCAGTTTGTATCGTATTTATTATAACCCCATGTATCATTTACAGTTGCCGGTACTTCCCAGTCACCGTCGTATGGAAGACGTGGAATAAAGTTATCACCGGTGGTCATGTAATCGCCCTTCTGGTGTCCGATACGTCCGCTGATGATGCAGTCAGGCTTAATACCCTTAACCCAGTCTCTTAATTCCTGAGCTTCGTCTGCGGTCATTCCCATCGGAGTATCAAACCAGATCAGGGAAATATTATCGTAATTCTCAAGAAGCTCTTTTAACTGCGGTTTGCATTTCTCATCGAAGTATGTACGGAATTCCGGCTTCCATTCGTTCTTGTCTTCGTAATCCTTCTTATAGGCATTGTCATCATCCCAGTCCTGAGCCTGTGAATAATAGATACCCATTGTCATGTCATATTTCTTACAAGCATCGGAAAGCTCTCTTAAGATATCTCTTCCTGCAGCCTTCACTACATTAAAATCACTGACCTTGGAATCGTACATTGCGAATCCCTCGTGATGCTTGGAAGTAAGAACGATATATTTAACACCCCACTGCTCTTTCGCTCTTTTCACAAACATGTCCGCGTCAAATTTGTCCGGATGGAACTCATCTTTCAGCTTTCTGTAATCTTCCTTGTCAATGTTGAGATTGTTCTCGATCCACTCTGCGATACGGTCTGTCTTGGTGACCTCGCCGGTCTTCGGATCTTTCCATTCTCCTGCAAGGATGGAATAAAGTCCCCAATGGATGAATAATCCGTATTTGGCATCTTTATACCACTGCTGCTTTGTGTCTGCCATAACCTTCTCCTTGTTTCGTATAGCTGATTTTCTTGTTACGTAAAACGTTTCGTTTTTTGTTAAGACTATCTTACCGCATCCGAAGCAGCTTTTCAAGTAAAATAATAGGGGAAAAATCATTTTTCCTATTTTTTACAATTATTCCGTCTTGTTTTTGTGTACTTTTTCGTATCAGGTTTTGTTAAACGTTTCATTTTTATCAATTTTATGTACAATACGCTCGTTTTTTCTGATACTTTATGTGTAAAAAATGCCATGTGTATTGAGGCATTTTCTTTTTCATGATATAATATGAAAATACTATATTATCTGTAAATGCATCAGAACCGGAGGCTTTACATGAACGTTACGATCAATGATATCGCCCGTGCGACAGGCCTGTCCACCGCAACGATCTCCAAATATATAAACCACAAAAAAATACGGGAAGAAAATCGTATCCTTATAGAAAAGGCAATTCAGGAGCTTGGATATACCCCAAACCGGAATGCCCAGCTTCTTCGTGCCAAAAACACACATACCATCGGTATCCTGATCTCAGATCTTGGTAATTATTTCTGGGGCGAGCTTGTCAACTCCATTATCAAGCATTTCACGGATCATGGCTATACAGTTATTGTCTGTTCTTTCTTTTTTGAACATCAGAAGGAGATCGATACGATACAGGATATTATCTCCCAGCACTTTGACGGAGTTATCATGCTCCCATCCTGCTGGCATGATGACCTGTACCAGCTTTTACAGAATGCCGGCATACCGGTTGTAATGCTCGATCAGATTCCTGCTTCCATGAGACATTTTCCTGTAGACTGTGTTATTTCTGATAATTACAGAGGCGGTGCACTGCTGGCAGAGCACCTTTTGGAAAAAGGTCACACAAAGGTCTGGATCATGGAACAGTATCTGGACTCCTACACCATCGAGCAGCGGATCCAGGGCTTTGTGGATGTATATCAGAAAAATGGCATTGACCTTCTGAAACAGCAGGATTCTTTTCCCCCTGTTTCTTTTGGTTCCACTGCAGAAACGATCATCCAGAGCAACCTGCATTTCCAGAAGCTTATTGATTCTTCCGATCCCCCTACTGCTGTTTTTTTTGACTGCTATCTCTCCGCAATGGGTGGTTTAAGCGCTGCCAGCCAGGCACGAATTTCCGTTCCTCAGGATATTTCCTTTGTGTGCTTTGATGATGATCCGCTTTTCAAGACCATGAGCGCGACTATGACCTGCGTCTCACAGGATCTGACAAGCATGGGGAAACATGCTGTGGAATTACTTTTAAAAAGGATCCATGGAGACTATACGGATTTTCCCAAAATAGACATGCTGGATGTTGTATTCCACCCGCGGTGCTCCGTAAAAGACCTGTCCGAACACAACAGTACAGCATCCGGAAAGGATTGATTTATGAGTGCAACCATCAAGGACATTGCCAGAGAAACCGGTCTGGCACTGGCCACCATTTCAAAATATATCAACGGCGGAACTGTACGGCCGCAAAACAAAAAGCAGATCGACGAAGCGATCCGGAAACTGAATTACGTTCCACGAAACACGGCCCGGGGACTTCGTTCCTCCAAGACTTACCGTATCGGTCTGGTATCCGGTCCTCCCAATACTCCGCATAATGCTTTTCTTCTGAGCAAAATAGAAAACACCATGCGCGCTCACGGTTATTCTCTCACATTTATGAGCGGCGACAAATATAAGGATCATGTCAATAAATTCGTCCCTCACATGCTCCGCTCCGGGATCGACGGCCTTATCATTACCTCTTTCAGTCTGAACCAGGACATCTGTTCTGCTGTGGAACACGCCAAAATCCCTGTTGTGGAGCTGGAAGAACACAGCCATTTCCACCGTACAGACTGTGTACAGACCAGCTGTACCTCCGGAGCCTACGAGATCGTGGAGCATCTGATAAAAATGGGGCATCAGAAGATCGCCCTTGTCACCGGTTCCCCTGCATCCTATACTGCATGTGAACGAAAAAAAGGCTATCTCCGGGCACTGGAAGACTACGATATTCCTGTTAACCCCGATTATATCATCGCTGAAAATTACACAAACGACTTTGGATATCAGGCAATGCAGAAATTATGGAATCTTCCGGAACGTCCGACTGCCGTATTTTCTGCGAACTATACACTATGCCTCGGTATTTATGAAGCGATCTACAGCCTTGGCATCCGGATCCCGGAAGACCTGTCTGTTGTCTCCTTTGATGATTTTGAACTGTCCATGCTGCTTTCTCCTCAGCTGACCGCTGTCCGTCAGCCGCTGACCGGTCTGGCAGAGCAGGCCTGTGATCTGCTGCTTCGCAGAATGAACGGAGACTACAGTGATTTTCCAAGGACGATACGCCTGAAGCCAGAATGTATCTACCGGGATTCCGTGCGTGATCTCTTTTCTGACGCTAAGTAATGCAAAGCAACTTTTATTACGGCAATTTCGGGAAGCACAACAGGCATTTTCATTCCGATCTACCCGCATATTCTGAGCATCTGAACCACTGCAATAATTTCACAGCTTTTACAAAAGGCACAGACCGTCACCGACACAGTCGATGATACGGTCTGTGTTCCTTCTGTATATATCCGTTATATCTGTCACAGCAGTCTCAGCAGCATATCTCCGGTTCCCACATTGTATCCGCTGGTTGCATAAATCCCATTCAGGCTTCCGTTTGTCACAATGATCAGCGGAAGCTTATCCGGATCTACGTACATTCTTCTTCCCAGTGTATTGATGAGCTCTGAAAAATCATCATATAAGATCTGAATATTTCCAAGCTTGCCCAGTGTTCTTGAAAGGGTAGGGGTCTCCAGCGCTTTTTTGCTTTTTACTACAAAAATGATCCTCTTCGCATATCGGGAAAAAGCTTCTTCCTGCTCCATCATCTCATTTAAGATATGCTCCGTCGGTTCTTTCTCCTCTTCCAGAAACGCCAGGATATGCTTCCCATCTGCCGTCAGTTCTGACGCCTTCACGGTGCTTCCATCTTCTTTTCTGAGAGTAAATTCCGGTATGGAGATATTCTCCAGCATGTCTTCCAGGTTTGCATTCCGAAATGCCAGCTCCACCCTCTTCATTTCTCCGATCTGAACCTCAAAATAATACTCCGCTGCAAATATATTTCCATTTGGCAATCTGTTTGAGGTAAGGATCCTGTAATTTCCCGCTTCCAGCGGCAGCTTCATCACCTGATCTCTGAAATTTTCGGCTTCCAGCTTCCGTGTGATATATTTTCCGGCTTCCAGTTTTGCGATGCTCCAGTTCTGGAAATATTTCCACTGTGTATCCGCACTTGCCTTCAGAAGGATCGATGCCTTTTTCTCCGTTTCCGCAGATACCGGGATGAATTTTCCGTTTTTCATATACTCCATGGAACGGTCATGAGGGTTCAGGCGTGCCGGAATTCCCAGCGTTCTCGCCATTGCCACAAAAAGGATCTTCTTTGACAGAAGACTTCCTGTTCCCGTTTTCAGACATCCGGACGGCGTGGTGATCACACTGCTGCGTTCTTTCTCCGGGCTGGAAACGATCTTATCCTCAATCCACTTCCAGATCTTCGCCGGTTCCTTTTGCAGCATATTTTTTTCTTCTTCCGACAGTTGCTCAAGAATCGTTTTTCTGTATTTCTGCAAAACTTCATCGTCAACTCTCGGGTTCAGTACATATGGTACAAAAATATCTGCATCCATGTTTTTTTCATACGGTAATGCAGATTTCAGGTGCTCCTCCAGAACCTGGCTGATACAGTCTGTTCTGTCTTTCTCTGTGAGGACTTCAAGGAGTTTTTTTCTCATTGAAGAATCTCCAGTTTCTTTTTCCAGGAATTTCCGACACTCCAGATTGCTCAGGTTTCTTACCTTCTGTTCCCTGTAAGCGTTTGCCTCTGCCAGACGTCTGCTGCCTCTTTCCTTCTGCTCCGATGTTGGCATATCTTTATTTACAGGTGCATCATGAGGTGCGATCATATCGATCTCCGTCCACTCCTCATAAAAAATACCCTTTTCCTTTCCTACGGGCATCAGACAGATCTCACAACAATCCTCTGTTTTTGTATCCATGCTGTTTTCTGCATGCAGCCATTCTCCATCTGCATACATCCTTGCAGAAATATGGATACTTCCAAGCCCTGTTGTCAGGCTGACTTTTCCCCGACTGTCGGTTTTCAGTTCTGCGATCGGGGCATATTCCGAATAATTCAGCACCTCAAAAGAAACTTCTGCACCTTCTGCCGGTTTTCCATGTGAATCCTTTACGGACACAGTGATCTCTTTTGTCAGTGCATATCGTTTCAGCTCGTTGAGCATAGTCACCATACCATCTTTGCCGATCACTTCTCCCTCCGGGATCATGGTATCAAAAACTCTTGAATGGACCATCATGGCCCTTGAGGAAGCGTTGGTAAACCATCCCTTATTCAGGATCTCCTCCGGCTCACAGGCTCCCAGAAAATACCAGCTTCCATCGCACCAGATTTCCACCCACGCATGATTGTCATCACAATGAGACCACTTTGGTGCATATACCTGACGGGCAGGTACACCAACACTTCTCAGTGCATTAACGGTAAATACAGATTCCTCTCCGCATCTTCCGTTTCCTCTGCGGTATACGGCAAGTGCAGACAGGGTACGATCATCTGTACAATGATAGGTAGCCTCCTGTGCACACCAGTAGTTCACCTCCAGGGCAGCTTCCCGGAAGCTCATTCCCTCAGTTCTCTCTCCGATCTCCCTGCGGAAAAATGTACGGCAGGGTGCGATCTCCTCCTCATTTACTCTATGAAACAGCACATAATTCAAAAAGATTTCCTCCGGCAGCTCTGCCACCCCGGAGTTTTCCTTCCATAAATATACGCCATTCTCCGCATAATCCAGGAATACTTCAAACGCGTAATTTCCGATATCACTGTACGGCATGAACGCATATAAATATTTGCACGCCAGAGCCACTTCGTCTGTGCATTCCGCAAGCTTTTTATCAATATCCGCAAAAATCTGCGGTAACCCCATCACCTGCTCCCGATATTTTTTTTCAATCCGATCACGGTTTTCTTTCAGAAAAATCTTCCCCTCAGCCATTATAATTCCTCCAGAACTTTCTTTGCAGCACGAACATTTTCAATATCTGTACGCCATATCTCATATTCACTGAATGTCGGAAGTCCCATATTGACACCTTCCTTGCGAAACTGCATCGCACTGTCCGTTACAACCTTGCCGCTCATATGATAAGCCTTGATCCCAGTAAGGGGATAAAGCTGGCGGATCACTTCCGCACCGACGCCACTCCCCGCCTGGATGGTGATACGTCCCTGACTCCTGGTTTCCAGTTTCTTCAGAAGCTCCGCACCCTGAAGGCAGGTATTCTTCTGTCCGGAGGTAAGGATCGTATCGATTCCCAGCGAGATTGCCTGTTCCATAGCCTCGATCGGATCTGCGCACACATCAAAAGCCCTGTGCAGCGTAACAGACATATCTCCCGCAGCATCCATCAGTTCTTTCATCTGTTCCATATTCAAGGTGCCATCCGGTTTCAGGATACCTATTACGACACCCTCCGCTCCCATTTTGCGGAAATCCTTTACGGCATTCCTTATCATAGAAAATTCCGCATCTGTATAACAGAAATCTCCAAACCTCGGACGGATCAGCGCATGGATCCGGATATCCGAACGCTTCCTTATTTCCTCAAAAAGCCATGGACCGGGAGTTGTCCCCCCGATGATCAGATTGCTGCAAAGCTCCAATCTGTCCGCACCACCCTCGGCTGCTGCCATGGCGGATTCCACAGAATCCACACAGGTTTCCAGAATATAGTCTTTCATGTAAAAATCCCCCTTTGTTACTGTCTGCTCAGAGTAATTTCACTCCGGCATTCCTCAGTATGTTCACAATGGTATCATCCGGAAATTCATCGGTAATGATCCCGCTGATATCATCAAAATGTGTATATTTATAAGATTCGTTAAAATAAAACTTCTCTCTCTCCATAACCACATATTTATGTCTGCTGCTCTGCACTGCCGCCTTCTTGGTCAGCCCATCCTCCACTCCGGATGTGGTAACTGCAAGATCTGTCATATCCACGCCACAGCTTCCCAAAAATGCCCGGTCAAAGCTGTACTGCTTGATCACCTCAATAGCCGCAGCCCCCATAAATCCATTCACCGAACGGTACATAGTTCCCCCTGTGCCTATGGCCGTGATGGACGGATTCGCAGCAAGGATCTGCAGGATATCGATCATATTGCTGACAACCACAACATGCATGCCCGACGAAGCGATAAGCCTTGCCAGCTCTATATTTGTAGTGGAAACATCCAGAAAGATCGTTTCGTTATTTTTGATCAGCTTGAAGGCTTTCGCAGCGATCACTTTCTTCTTATCAAGATTGTACATACGCCTGTCTACTACGTTTCTCTCCAGAGGATACTCCTGTGACAGGATCGCTCCGCCGTAAGTCCTCTTTAATCTGCCTGCATTTTCAAGGATCTTGAGATCCTTGCGGATACAGTCCTCCGTAACCTGAAACATCTCGCTTAATTCTTTGACCCTGACTTTTCCTTTTTCGCGGAGACATTTCTCTATTGCATTCTGTCGTTCTTCTGTAAACATGTTCCTATCTCCTCTTCCCTGATTTTTCTATAAATAATCATCTATAAAAGTTCCAGAAATCAATGCTCCGCAAAACAATATCCGGCGCATTGATCTCTGGAAAGTCTGTAATTTCAGTATAACAGTTCGGTATCTTACTGTCAATTATTTAGTATTATTTTTTATTGTTTTATCGTATTTTGACCAAATCAAGTAAGTTCCATGATTCAATTGCGAACATCCACTTGCCCCTGTTCCGGAAATCCCTTACAAAGCTGCAAATATCCCCCTGACTCAAAGCCACATGTTCTCTTGCGAAATTATAAAGGTCAATAAACATTGAAAATACTGAATAACTTATGGGGACTTGCCTGTACTCTTCCGAAACAGACAAGTCCCCACAGTTCCATAACAAATATCCAGTTATGAGCAGATAAAATCAGATTTTTACTATCTGCACATATATTCATCCAGCTCTCTGATAAATTTCCCCGGCATCTTTCTCTCAAATGGGAAAACCTCCGCATTCCCCAGTTCATCTGCAATACATCCCAGAAGGATCGCACTTCTCTCCAGCGACCAGGCAGACAGCAGATCAATGGTATCGTAACGGGTATGCATGCCAAAACCATCCCGGTTCAGAGTCATGGCCGGAATTCCCTTCCATGCAAAAGAATTGGAATCACTTCCCCAGATCTGATTCTTCACAGACGCTCCGATCCCTGCTCCGTCAGCGATCTCAAGAAGCTTATCACAAACAGAAGCCTCTCCCGTCACTCCCAGAACATTTCCTCCGATCAGCTGCCCGGCCAGATCTACATTCATATTAAAACGATGCGCTCCAAGCTCACTCTCATGAACTCTGATATAATCCCGGCTGCCCAGCAAGCCCTTCTCCTCAGCACCAAACCACACAAACTCCATAGTCCTGCGCGGTCTGTACTGCTGAAAATATCTGCAAAGCTCCATGATGATCGCCGCTCCGGCCATATTATCATAGGCCCCCGGTCCCTCCGGTACCGAATCATAATGCGCCGTAAGCGTTAAAATCTCATCTTTCTTATCCGTACCTTCAATCCTCGCCACTACATTTCGGGATGTACAGGCCGTCACTTCCTGTTCTACAGCCAGACAAACCACAGCTGCACCCTCCGTCACCAGCTCCACCGCATCTTTATAATGAAGATTCGCACCCGGGATCCTACCACTATATTTTTCCTGCATCTCGTGAATATCCTCTGAAGACTCCGACAATCCTTCTATCTCTCCTTCTGCATTTCCCGGAAAGATCATCGGCAGGCTACGCTGACAGGGAACCCTGTCCACTCCTTCATCCAGCGGAGAACCCTCCACACTGACAAAACCAACAGCCCCGGCGCTCACCAGTCTCTGATACACATCACCACTCACCCGGCCATTCACCATAACGATCTTACCCTTCGCCCGGGAAAGACTGACAGCATCTCCATTCTCCACATACAAAAAATCCGCTTTCAGACCTTCTGCCCCAGTATTTCCACATCTTCCATACCCGGTCACCACATACTCCTTCTGATAAGGCTCCACAACCTTAAGCACCGCCCTGTTGATCCGAAAACCCCCAAAAGAAAACTCCTCCATCCAATTCTTCACTCCGAAGCTGTCCAAAGTATCCCTGATCATCTTCGCCGCCTTCACTTCCCCCGCAGTACCCGCTTCTCTGACAAAATCAAACCCGGCCAGAAACTCCATCTGCCGCTTACCACTGATTTCCTTTGTATTCATAACCCCACAACCTTTCTGAATTTTATCTAAGTCCCCACCCACTGCTTATTGCTTTTCGCAACCCCGCAGGAGACTTACTTGATTCGGTTAAATTATACACTATTTTTCTTCAAAAAAACTGCCCGCAGCTATTTTTCAGCCAACCCAACCAAAAAATCTCCGCAGACAGTTTATATTTCATATCAGTAAATCATTTATATCTATATCCTAAGCCACAAACGAACCAACCGCAGCCGGAGCACGGTAATCATAGTCGGAAACCTTGATACCCGTAGCCGCTGTACTGGCGTGAACGATCTTGCCATCACCAATATAAAGAGCCACATGATCAATACCACCATCACCATAAAAAACCAGATCACCAGCCTCAATATCCGCAACACTCTTCTTCTCAGAAGCCGCACACTGAGCCGCAGCAACACGAGGAAGCTCATACCCAAACTCCGCAAACACTGACATCACAAACCCCGAACAATCCGCCCCGTTAGTCAGACTCGTACCACCATAAACATAAGGATTCCCCACAAACTGCAGCGCAAAATCCACAATCCCCTGCCGCATCTCCAGACGCGCCTCCTCAGCAGCCTTCCGCTCCTCTTCCGCCTTACGCGCAGCCTCAGCAGCCGCTTCAGCCTCAAGCCTCTCCTGTGCGATCACCTCAGCCTCAGCCTTCGCCTCCTGATACCCCTGAACCTCAGAAACCGTCTTATCCGCCAGAGCACTGGCAAAAGCAGAAATAGAATCCGCTCCATCCGAAAAACCATCCTCAATGGAAAGCACCTCCACATCTCCATCAGACACAGCACTGACACCATCCACATCCGCAAAAACAACAGAAGGAACCACACCCACAAGAACAGCACTCAGAACAACAGCAGCAAATTTCTTATAAAACATAAACAATAAAACTCCTCTCAGAAAACCACGCAGCAACACAATCCATCCATTCAGACAGAGATTCACAATCCACTTCGCCACGCTCCTCGCTCACTAATTTGTTACAATTTTATTAATTTTGTTACGTAAGTGTGTATCCTACCATAAAAATCCCCACCTGTCAAACCCTTTCACAAAACCTTCATACACCAATCAGCCATCCAGCGCAGCGATGATGGCACATCCCTCACCTTCAGACCACAGGAAACTCAGCCTTTCCTCCCAGCCATCCAGCGCAGCGACGATGGCACATCCCTCACCTTCAGACCACAGGAAACTCAGCCTTTCCTCCCAGCCATCCAGCGCAGCGACGATGGCACATCCCTCACCTTCAGGCCACAGGAAACTCAGCCTTTCCTCCCAGCCATCCAGCGCAGCGCTGATGGCTCATCCAACTCCCGGGAATCCACTCAATCCTCCAGCCCTCATCAACCCCACACTTCCGCCAGAAGCCCCACACAGCCACCACTACCTCCCGCCCGGAATCGAACAGCC
>UMEX01031956.1_pt1 | contig 38715 bp, 30 predicted proteins | sample 1964871 | NCBI WGS metagenome assembly UMEX01 (sample SAMEA4836032, study PRJEB28245) | human gut metagenome | biome: gut microbiome; material: fecal sample | place: Denmark | collected 2008
GCCAAAGCCTTTGGGGAGCTCAAGATAGATGAAGTCGCCCGGCGTCGCTTTCAGGCGCAGCTTTACGCGCCCGGTGGTGCTCCATTCCAGATCAGGGCGAACTTCAAGCGCGGAAGCTCGCTTTAAAACTTCATCATCGATCAGCGGCGCAGCGGTCCAGACAGTGTCGGAGGCAGCCGTCGAATCGAGTTTTTTCGGCAGCGTCAGCACTCGGATACGCTTGGAGAGCTCTGTTGGGTCAAGCGCCAAAGACGAGGCGATAGTGATTTCATACTCGGCGTTGAGCCCGTCATCCTTCACCGGCAGAATGGAAGCTTCCGTAATTTGGAAGAGCGTGGAAAGCCCGGGAACAGTTACAGAAGCTTTAGCTGCTTCAAATCCTTTGGGAACGGTAAAGCGGCCGTCTTGAAGCTTTGCCCGCCCTGCAGCGCCTTTAACCAAAGCGGAAGCAACGACCGGACTGTCGGCGAGTTCAATCACCGGCACCTTAACGTAGAGGCTCTCTGAATTGTCGCCCCAGACAAAGCTCGGCTTGCCGAGCTTCAAACCAGATTTCGCATCAAAGTCAAGCGTGAAGTTCTGCTCAATGCGGGTCTTGACTGTTGCAGAAACGGAAGTCGTGAAATCAAACTCAAAGGACAGAGCACGGTTTTTCTGCTCAAGCGGGTCGATCCATACCTGAGCACGGGAGGTCACGGCAGTGAGCGGAGGTGTTTCCACCGTTAGGAAATTGGTCGTCAGTGAGGCGCGAAGCGGCATCGGCAGGCCAATCAGGGAGGTGCGGAAGCGCTTACCGGGCTGCCAGGCCTCTTTCGGCGTGAAGACAATAGTGCTTGGTGACGCCCATCGCCATTCCCCTGCCGTTTCCGGCGTGAGCTGCACGCCTTGAACTCGAGTTCCGGGCTTCCCGAGCGTCAGCTGACACCGTTCATACCATTCGTCCCCGTAGGCGGCACGGCATTGACTTTCCGCTGGGGAAATCTCAATGCGCAGCGGCGCTTTGGCGCTTAAGGGTGAAGTCCCTGTTGGAGCAAGCCAAATGCTTTGTACGTCATTGGCTGCCGGAGCGGCTGACGCCGCGCAGGCAAAGGCGCCGGCGAGGGCGCAGACGAGAAGCGAAGGAGAAGAATTCAAAGGCTTGAAGCAACGCATGCGCGGACTCCACGGAAAGAAAGCACAAGTCCTTCAAGCTTAGCCCGCAGAGATCAAACCGTCGAGGCACGGATGCAAGGAATGGACATATAAGCATGCTTTCCAAGCATCTGACCTGCCAATATCGGGTTTATGACAAGACATCGTGAGCACTTGTCATGAAAACAGAGTCACTGGGTTTATATACGTTTGTGCAAACAAATTATTGTGAGTATTTTTATAAGCGAAAATTGAATAAAGCGAAATCGTGAATGAAGGATGTCCTATTTGTTGTGTATATAGCAGTATTCTCTGAATGAATCAGAGGAAAAGGGAGAATGTTTACACAAAGAAAAAGAAGATCCAGTCTTTGCGGATGGATGCTGTTGAGAGCAGATCCGAAAGTGTCTGTCGTGATCTCATGCTTACCAGAAAAGAGGGCATAAAACTCAAAAGTCAGCGATAAAAAGCTATCTTGGCTAACCCTTTTTGCGCAAGAATGGATGAAGCTCTTCATGGAGGCTCTCCCATGCGGTATGCCAACGTACTTCTCATCCTATTCCTCTGTGCTATTAGCTTTGCGAGCGAGTCGGCCCCGCTTCGCTTTGCGGCTGCAGAGATGCCCAAACCGGATCCGTGTTTGCCGTTTATCACGGAGACCTACAAATGGGTAGAGAAACATTGGCCTGATGGCGCCACATTTCGTTATTACGATGTCACATCGCTTGAAAAGGCCGTGCAAAACCGCGAGATCGATATTGTGCTGACAGAAGCTGGTGCCGCAGCTCGACTGCGCAGTGAAGGAGCACGGCCGTTTCTTACAGCCGTTTCCAAACGGCATCCCAATCCAGCGAGCAGTCAGGGTTCCGTCATTTTTGTTCGTTCGGACAATGAAAATGTGCAGAAGATTGCCGATCTTCAAGGCCGAAAACTCGCGGCGACATCATTAGGTGATTTCACAGGGTATCAGGCTGCGATGGGGGAAATCTTCAAACGCAACTACGATCCGGAGAAATTTTTCTCTGCAGTTACGTTTGTAGGAAGCAGCTCGAAGCTTGCTATGCAACACGTTGTCCAGGAAGTGATTGATGGACGAGCTGATGCAGGCGTTGTGCGCACTTGTTTTTTAGAAGATCTTACGACGCATAAAGGAGTGCTTCTTCCGCTGAAAGTCGTGGAACCTTATTCCGACTCGAAATTTGCCTGCAGCCGGTCAACTGAGCTTTATCCGAATTGGACCATCTCATCTGTCCCTTCGTTAACGGCGCCAGAGTTGCGGCGTATGTTTGAAATCCTTTTGCAGATGCCGCCGACATCAAGCGGAATGTTCTGGTCCTTGGCGCCTGACTTCAGTGCGACGGATCGTTTAATGAAGGATCTGCGCATAGGTCCTTATGCGTTTCTGCGGGGCTGGACGTTCTCACGCTTTTGGGAGGAGTATCGGCTCTATATTTTTGCGGGACTGCTGCTGGTTGTCGGACTCTTAATCCATGTCCGCAGAACTGAAATTCTTGTCGAGCGCAGAACTCGAGAACTCAAGGATGCCTTTTTGCGAGAAGAAGCACTTAAGGCCCAAACGCAGGAAGCAGAAGCCCGACTTGAGCAATTTCAGCGGGCGGCAATTGCGGGGCAGGTTTCTAATATTTTTGCGCACGAGATTAAGCAGCCGCTGCACTCTGTATCTTGCTTCAGCCACGGATTACTTCGATCACTTGATTCAGGCAGCGGCTCTCCCGATCTGATGAGGCGAGGTCTGGAGAAGATTGAATCCGAGGTGCACGAAATCGGCCGCATTGTTGACCGGGTTCGCAGCTACGCTAAAGGGCATGCAGGCGAACGTCAATGGCTGAACGCCTCAGCTGCTCTAGAGGGAATCCTTCTCAGGGAGACGCGGAAGCATGACGTGGTAGCGCGTTTTTATGCACCTAAAGGTGCCGTGCAGATTCATGCTGATGAGCTGGAGCTTCGTCTTATCTTCCTTAACCTTATCAAGAATGCCTGTGAAGCGGCGGTTGCTGCGACAGCACCAATAGTCTCCGCAGCCATTACCACATCCGGTGAGGACGTTATCGTTGAAATAGCGGACAACGGTCCCAAACTTTCCGAAGATGACTTGAAACACCTCAATGCCCCACTGTCATCAACTAAAAAAAGCGGTCTAGGTCTTGGGCTGCCGATTGTTCAAGGACTCGTTGCGCGTTGCGGCGGAACGATCGCCTTTAAGCGGATTCCAACGGGCGGACTTTTGTGCAGGGTGCACCTTCCCGTTTCACCATCTGAACAACAAGAGCTCCAATTATGAAGAAGCCCCTTCAGCCTCCCTTGATCCGAATTATTGATGACGATGCGCAAGCGCTGGAAGCAGTTGATTTCATGCTGAAGTGCGAAGGCTACTCAACGGTCGCTTATTCTTCTGCAGCCGAATTTCTTGTGGACGATATCCCAAGCCGCCCGGGGTGCCTGCTGAGTGACATCCGTATGCCCGATATGATGGGGACGGAGCTTTTTGATGAACTGCTCAATCGCAATTATCCTCATCCCGTTTTATTTATGACTGCCTTCGGTGATATTGAATCCGCTGTCACCGCTATGAAGAAAGGGGCAGTTGACTATCTCGTGAAGCCTGTTGCTGCCGAAAAACTTTTTGCCGGTGTCGTCAATGCACTGAAGATAGATCGCAAACGAAGAGAAGGTCTCGTGGGAAGTCCTTTTTGGTCGGATCGATGGGCTTCTTTGACTGATCGGGAGAGAGAAGTCGTCAAGCTCGTAGCCAAAGGGCTCATGAGCCGACAGATTGCCATTGAACTCGATATTAGTCAGCGGACTGTCGAAGTCCATCGGGCATCTGGACTTAAAAAACTCCAGATTCAAACGCCTGCACAAGCAGCACTTGTGCTTTCCGAAATTGAGGATCAGAACCGGACGCTCTAGGCATAAACCCGCGGCTCATGCTTTTGCTTTGGTTCTTCTCAACCTACGTACGTAGGTCGAAAGAACTATTTTTTCTATTCTGACCGCATGGATCCTTTGGAAGGTCAATGCCGATCTTCGACAGTCAGGATCCACGATCAAAGGAGATGCACCATGAGCAAGAAAGGGATTTCTCGCCGTACACTGTTCGGCTCCACCGCACTTATGGCCGGAGCAAACCTGCTCATTCCCAGCGCTGCTGCCCAAGGCGTCCCAAACAGCTGCGCCCCGCTTCCGACGAAGTGGGATTTTGAGGCCGATGTTGTCGTGATCGGTGCTGGTGCCTGCGGTATGGCTGCCGCTATTCGTGCGGCGGATTTCGGTGCAGATGTACTTGTCGTCGATACAAATTATGATGTCGGCGGTCATGCCATTCTCTCGGCGGGCTCTATTGCATTGGGCGGAGGAACGGCTTTACAGAAGAAGTACGGTATTCAGGATGATCCGGAAACATATTTTCAAGATTTGACCGACTGGTCTGTCACTGAAGTTGATGGCATGCCCGACTATCGCTTCGCAGACCGTGCCGTACAGCATGCTCTCGCATACAACGGTCCTGCCGTGTATGACTTCCTCGCTGCAAATGGACTGCCCTTTGAAGATGAGGCTCCAGACAACTTCCAGGCAAACCACGCCAGTGGCGTAACGGCACTGCGCTCTCATCACGTCAAGTGGAAGAACGGCGTGGGCGGTCCTTCACCTACTGGCACTAACGGCACCTCCGTTATGCGGCCGCTCGATGAGTCTGCACGCAAGCGTAAGAACATCCGCTTTCTCTTTAACTATCACATGGATCGGATCTTCCGCGAACAGCCGCTTGAAGGTCGGGTCCTCGGTATCGAAGCGCATTACACCCCAACCATTCTGCCAGGCCAGACAAAACCTCTTGTGAGTTGGAAGACGGACGGCAATATTGATTTCCATGAACCGTCCGTCACCGTTAAGGCTCGCAAAGGTATTGTGATTGCTACTGGAGGCAATACAGGCAACGTTGAATTCCGTCGAATGTTTGATCCCCGCCTTACCTCAGAATTCCAGTTGGGCGGCGGCGAGTGGTCCCCGCAGGATGGTTCTGGCGAATTGGCTGCAATGGCGATTGGCGCCGCACTCTGGGGATGCTGCAATCAGGCAATGAACCGCAATGGCGCACTGCGCCGAGGCGCTTTTGTCGGCTCGCGTACGAGCTACGTTGCCTGGAAGCCGCAGAGCCCGATCTGGGGAAAGGTTAAAGCGACAGGACTCTTTGTTGGCAATTGGCAGGACTGCATTGCTGTCAATCAGGCCGGCAAGCGTTTCTATGATGAAACCAAGCCAGCTTATCCGAACGGCACTTGCTTTGGGTTCTTCGATAAATCCGGCGGATACGTGCACGGAGACTGGCGCAACTCTTCGAAGATCAAGCCGCAGTTTAGGAACTACATCGATGCGGCTTGTGCCATCAATGAAGGTTCTCAGGGACCGGATTGGGAAGCAGGTCCGCAGTGGGCGATCTTTGATAGTGCAGCTATTAAGCGTGAGCAGTGGAAAATCGACGAAAACTCAGGTGAAGAAGGCTACTTCTTTAAGGCTGATACGCTCGACGAACTTCAGGAAAAACTGACTCAAAATCCTTATCAGAAATTCAAAATGCCTAAGGGACGTTTAGCGGAAACGGTCGCACGCTACAACGCTTTTGTTGAGAAGGGAGTTGATGAGGACTTTGACAAATCGAAGCCTCGTTACAAGATCGAGCAAGGACCGTTCTATGCCGCATGGTGCACTGTCTGCACACATGATACGTATGCGGGCCTGCGTGTTAACGGTAAGAACCAAGTTGTCGATATGGCAGGCAAAGTGATCCCCGGTCTTTACTGCGGTGGCGAATCTGCTGGCGGTGCAACACAGCACGGTATGGGACGCTGCTTCACGGCGGGCTACATCATCGGCGCTGAAGTCGTCAAAGGTTAACGTTCGCTGAGAAACTTGCGTTCGCGACGGAACGGTCAGATCTGATCGTTCCGTCATTTCTTAAGGAGACCCACCATGAGACGCGTTTCCCCCTTGCTTCTCGTTTTATTCTCCACCCTCACGTTCTGCGGTACGGCTGCAAGTGCCGAGCGCTTTGGTGCCGATCGGCATGCAGCGGCAGGCGTAAAGTGCTCGGCTTGTCATGGTTCGGATGCTGCAAATCCGAAAATGCCCACAATTGAGACCTGTACGCAATGTCATGATCTCAAAAAGCTTGTTGCAAAGACGGAGACTGTAAAACCGACGAATCCTCACGTTTCGCCGCATTATCAGGACCAATTAGACTGCACAAACTGCCATCTGCAGCACGGACCAACAGAGAACTATTGCGACCAATGTCATCAGTTCAATTTCAAAGTTCCATGATCAGATTGAAGGAAAATCCATCTAGAACAGTATGTTTTACCTATTGAATAATAGGTTGAGATAAAAAGAGCCACTTAAGTTGTAAGTTTCTAAACGCACTTAATAGTGGCTCTTGCTTAAAATACTTAAAACGAATTATCTTTTCTATATTGATAATTGAAAAATTAATATGGGTACCATAATCAGATGAAGAAACGATGGTGAATTTTTATATTTCGTACATAAGTTATTTCAATATTGAATTTGCGATGAAATATTAGAGATGTCGAAATCAGAGCATGCAGCAACTATCGTCGGTGGTACATATGCATTTATGTATGGTACTTATTCGCGCAGAAGGCTGTGTTTGAGTCATGTGTGCGCCTGTCTTGCAATGAAAGCTGTATATGTCCGTTCTTTTATTCTATTTGTACGCAAAGGACATAAGGCTATTCCATTGAAATTTAAAACATAAGTAGTTTGGCATGAGGTACTGCAATGTGACTTCATGCAAGACATAAGTTCGATTTGGTCACGCTGATGGGCCTTGTCGTGAAAAATCTCCTCACCTTAAAGCTTGTTTCTTGCCTTAAACGGGAAGAGCAAACAAAAGTTGATTCTTTAATGCATGAAGGGAGATTTCACTATGCCGTCCACTGCCATCGATTCTCAAATTCACGGCTGCATGTTTTCCACTGATGAAATGCGTCGGATCTGGAGTGACCAATCTTGGGCTCAGAAGTGGCTTGACACGGAAGCGGCTTTAGCCAAAGCGCAGGGAGAGCTCGGTGTCATTCCGCAGGAAAAGGCGGAGCTCATCAATAAATATGCAAAGGCTGAACTGCTCGATATTCCTTCAATCGGTGAGTTCTATAAATCTTCAATCACGATCGTGCCGCTGTTGAAGGCTTTTAAGAAAGTCCTGCCCGACAATGCTGGGGAATTTGTTCATTGGGGTGCGACGAGTCAGGATATTGTCGACACTGGCATGGTGCTTTTGCAGCGTGATGCCTATCAGGTGATTTTGCGCGATATGAAGGCATGCTTGGGATACTGCCTTGATCTCGCCAAGAAATACAACCACACAGTGATGGCTGGACGTACTCACGTTGTGCATGCTATTCCGATCACTTTCGGCTACAAGGCCGCAGTTTGGGCCGATGAACTCGGACGAGACATCGAACGTATTGAAGCCATGGCTCCGCGCGTTTTCGTGGGTGAAATGTCTGGTGCAGTCGGTACGCTTGCATCACAGCCGGAAAAAGGCCTTGAAACCCAAAAACGCATGATGGAAATTCTCGGACTTGGCGTACCGACGATTGCATGGCATGTTGCCAGAGACAGTCAGGCAGAGTTTGCGACCGTGCTCGCGCTTTGTGCTGGTACTCTGGGCCGCATCAATCACGAAATTCTGACGCTGCAGCGCACGGAAATCCTCGAACTCGAAGAGCCCTTTTTTATGGGCAAGGTCGGTTCATCCACGATGCCGCACAAGCGCAATCCGGCAGTGTTGGAAAACGTTCTGGCGCTCTGCCGAAATGTGCGCAGCATCGCCCCGTCGATTGTTGAGTCCATGGTGAGCGAAAACGAGCGGGACTGGGGCTGCTTCCTTTCTGAGTGGGAGGCTATTCCGCGTGCCTGCCACATGCTTGGCTGTGCTTTGGAAAAGAGCAAAAACATTCTGAAGAATCTCATTGTCTACCCCAAGCACATGGAGCGCAATCTCTTCGCGCAGAAGGGACTGATGATGAGTGAGTGCGTGATGATGCACCTCGCCCGCAAGCTTGGTCGTATGACGGCACATTCAATCGTCTACAAGTCCTGCATGGAGGCCTATGAGAAGGAAATTCCCCTCAAGGATGTGCTGATGCGTACACCGGAAGTGACAGCGGCCTTCACTGAGGACGAGATTGACCACATGCTCAATCCCCACACTTACATCGGTCTTTCGCCGGAGTTTGTTGACCGCGTTGTCGAGAAGTGGGCGAAAACCTGCTGACCTATTTCGCTTTTGAGGGTCGAACGGAACCGCTTCCTGGGAATCCATTGATTTTCCATGGTTCCGTTCAATCTTCCTAAGGCCTCAACTTCACCGCAACGGCAGTGCTTTTAAGCATCGTTTTGGGTGTGAAAGCCCCATTGTCTGCGGCTGAAACTGCTTATCTGCAGGAGTCTTTCGCATCATGAATAAGTCAAAACTCATTCGTTGGTCCGTGCCGATCGCTGTGCTTGTTCTTCTTTGGGTAATCCCGACGCCCGAAGGACTTACTCCCGCTGCATGGCACATGTTCGCGATCTTCGCGGCAACCATTGCCGGCATTCTCGCCGCTCCTGTTGCTTCAGGTGCGCTGATGTTTATCGCGTTGGCGATAACGTATTTCACCAATACGCTGCCGCTAAACGATGTGCTCAAAGGTTTTGCATCCGGCACTGTTTGGATGATTTTTTCGGCCTACGTGCTTTCACTTGGCTTCGTACAGTCTGGTCTTGGGCGACGAATTGCTTATCGTGCACTATCACTTTTCGGCGGATCCTCATTGGGTGTTGCCTACGCGCTTGGTATTGCCGACCTCATCATGGCTCCTGCGATGCCGTCTGTTACGGCTCGTTCGGGCGGCATCATCCTGCCGGTTGCAAAGTCCATCAATGAAGTGTTGGGTTCTCAGCCGGGACCGACAGGGAAGCGCATCGGGGATTTCCTGATCATGACGTGCTTTCAGTTCACGCCGATCACGGGCGCGCTCTTCATGACCGGTATGGCAGCTAATCCGCTTTGCGCGCAGCTGGCGAAAGACGGTCTTGGTGTTGAGCTAACCTGGGGGTCTTGGTTTCTGGCAGCACTCGTTCCAGCGATGATTTGCTTCATCGCACTTCCGCTGCTGACCTTCAAATTCATGGACCCAGAATTAAAGCGCACGCCGCAGGCACGAGTCATGGGGCGTGAAGAACTTAAGAAGATGGGACCGATGGGACGACAGGAGCTGCTCGTTGCGGTCGGATTCATTCTCGCGCTGATTGGTTGGGGAACGTCTTTAATTACGGGCTTCAATGCCAATGCGATCGGTTTGGGACTTGTCGCTTTCCTCTTTGTTTCAGGTGCTGTGCAGTGGAAGGATGTTTTGAATGACAAGGCGGCCTGGGATACGGTTGTCTGGTTCGGTGCAATCATTTCGCTTGCTACGGGACTCACGAAACTCGGATTTGTGAAGTGGATGTCACTGGGTTTTGCTTCTTCTTTGGGCGGTCTTGATTGGGTGACAACCTTCTTAATTCTTGGCTTTGCGTACATTTATCTGCACTATGTATTCGCTACGGCTTCGGGTCATGTTGCTGCAATGTACGTTCCCTTCGCATCCGTAGCGATCGCAGCCGGTGCACCCGCGCCGATGGTGGCCATCTGCTTCGCAATCTTCTCAAATTTCATGTGGGGAATCACGGAGTATGCGGGCGGTCCGGGGCCGATCTATTTCGGACAGGGCTATTTCGAACGCCCGAGGTTTTATAAGATCAATTTCTGTATTGTCACTTTCTGCGTGCTCGTTGTCTTTTCAAGCGGCATGCTCTGGTGGAAGGCGATTGGTCTCTACTGATCACAGTCTGTTAGCTTTTGGATACGCCACCGGATGCTGCGGAAAACATAGCATCATCCGGCGGCGTTTCTCTATCCGACAAAATGGAGACACCCCATGACGCGCGAACTCCTTAAGGATAAACTGACCGAGAAACTGATCGAAGGTATCTCCTCGGGACGCTATCCGGTTGGTTCATTGCTTCCCAAGGAGCTTCAGCTCGTCGAAAGTGAAGGCGTATCACGTCATACAGTGCGGGCTGCACTCGCAAAGATCGAACGCCTTGGACTCATCCAAAGGACGCCGCATGTGGGAACGCGTGTGGTAAGCCGCGGCAGAGTACAGACATTTGATCAGGAACTCTCCACGCTCTCCGATTTGGGACGGCTTGCAGCACATAATCCGCGTCATATCCTCGATATCAGAGAAATCGTTGTGAGCCGCGAATTGGCTGCACAGATTCAGTGTCCGCCCGGAGAGACGTTTATTCGATTTTCTATGATCCGCATGGGTTCAAAACGAGGAGCTCCGCCCATCGCATGGACGTCGGAGTATGTCAATCGAGAATGGACCAAATTAGTGGCTGAAGCCCCTAAACATCCTGAAAAACTCATGATTGAGTTAATTGCTGAGCTGTATGGCAAAACATGTGTTGAAGTGAGGCAAAGCATTGAGGCCACAACGCTTACAGCGGAAGCGGCAGCTAATCTCAATGAATCCGAAGGAACACCTTGCCTGAGGATTCGCCGCCGTTATGTTTCAGCCCGCGGAAAAACACTCTTGATCACCGTTTCTTATCATCCCGGTGACCGCTACGCGTTTAATTTGAATGTTCGGCTTGACCGACAAAAGCAGTGTGTGGAATCCGATTTGATGGATTGATGCGCCTCAGCGAGCGGCTGCTTGCAGAGGCGGCCAAATGAAGATGCTTATTTGAAAAAAAAACATCATAAATATGCTCGCTTTGCGAGAAATATTTTGAGAATGTCGTTTATCGGGTTCTCAACATTTCCTGATGCGCAGCTTCACCGGCTTCGGATCCGGAACTTGGTTCCCGCGGATAAAGCTTTTCGAGCGCAGGAATCATCAGAGAAGCGTAGTCCGAGGCGCTGATGCCCGAGCGTCCCGCACCTTCACTCGTGGAGAGCAGAAAGCTCTCGGCTTCCTGGACATGAGCCGAAAGCAGATTTTTGAGTTCGTTGGTCGGGCGCAGGAAGAAAACGGCATTGGTCGTCCGAAGCACCGGGGCAGCGGGACGGCCCGCTGCGACGGAAAGCGCCGCGGCGGCGAGCACCGTCTGAATCAGGTCTTTGGTACGCATGGTTTCAGCCCAGCGCAGCGGATCGTCAAAGCGCCCGCCTTTAGATTTGTATTCCAGTGCAATGAGACCGGCCGGGAGTTCCAGCACAGCATCGGGCTGCGCGCAAAGTGCGCCGGCTTTGAACGTTTCGCGGTCCGATTCCGTCAGAAGAAGCTTCGCCGCGTTAGCCGGAAGAAACGGCACCAGTCTCACTGCGTCTTCATCCAAACGGGAAACCGGTTCCGGATCAAAAAAGACCGCCTCCACGCCAATCCCGCAGAGGTCAGCATGAGCCATGGATAAGCCCGATCGGCGTTCAAAGGGAAGCGTGAGGAGAAAGCGAGTGCCGGCGAGCGGATCGGGCGCCTTCGGCTGCAGTTTTGCCGGGGATTCCCAAAAAGCCGGTGCAGCAGCTGCAGGCATCGGCGGCTGCACTTCTGCGGCATAAGCCGAGACGGCGGGGGCGGATTCCGGAGCTGCAGCAGACTGAACGGACGGGTTTTGTTCCAAAACGGGCTCCGGCAGCTTGGGTTCGGCAGCGGCGGTAATGTCAGGACCGGCAGCCCGCAGACGGGCGAGCGCAATAGGGGCTTTGGATGCGGCTCGGGCAGATTGTTCTGCGGCTTCACGATCAAATGCGGCCAGCGGATCTTGAGATGCAGACTCGTCCGCCGAAGGAGAGCTGTCAGCGGTCTCGTCGTCCGTATCGGGCGTCTGATCGATCTTGACGCTGCGGCGGCGCAGGAGCGATCCAATCCAGAAAATGAGCGCCGTGAGGAGCAAAACGATGCCGATGAAGGCAACACCGACAACGATGAGCATACCTTCGGGCGTTGATGCGTATTCGATGATGGCGTCCATCAACGACCTCCTTTGGGTGTCTTGACGGGTGATCCTTCAGGCCGGTGCGTTTTATAAGCTTGCTTTGGCCGATTGTTGAGGACCGCAGGTTTGGAGGACGGTGCGGTATGGGCACGCTTTCCACCGGCACATTCCGGTGCATACCGAGGCGCTGTTTTACCTGGTTTGGCGAGGAAAGCAAAAACAGTCGGGAGCTTAGGCAGCGTGCGCATTGCTTTAGGAATCGCCTTCCAGGCAGCAGCCGTTAATGTGCGGATGGATTCGTTTTGTCCTGTGACGTCAATCGCTACTGTGAGCCGTGTGTCGGGCGCCAGTGTTTCAAGGAGTGCATCGAGGAGCGCCGTGTTGCGGTACGGAGTTTCGATAAAGAGCTGTGTTTCGCTTGCGCGGCTCGCTTTTTCGGCAGCCAGAATGGCAGCGCGCCGTTCGGCATCGTGCTTAGGCAAGTAGCCCGAGAAACGGAAGCGCTGACCGTCGAGCCCCGAAGCCATGAGCGTCAAGAGAATCGAACTGGGGCCGGTGAGCGGTACGACGCGAATGCCCAATTCATGCGCCCGTGCGGCAATCTGCGCACCGGGATCTGCAACGCCGGGGCAGCCGGATTCGGAAAGAACGGCCGCATCGGCGCCGTCAAGCACCGGCTGGAGCCATTCGCTGATCAATTCGGGGGCCGGATCATGACCAATTTCAACAATGTCCAGTTCAGCAATGGGTTTGGGATGACCCATTGCTTTAAGCGTTGCACGGGCCGTTCGCGCCGCTTCAACAAGAAAGTGATCAATGCGGCGGGCCGTTTCAACGGTCGACGCCGGAAGCGCATCAAGCGCCGGTGCTTCGCTGATGGGGCATGGCAGAAGATAGAGCTGACCAGACATCACGGCGTCCTTAGAAAAAGGGGAAAACGGGCAGGCAGAATGAAAGTTTCGGGCAATGACTGCGTTTATAGGCCGGGAAGCACCTCAACGCCGGCATCTTTAAGCAGTGTCGTGAGCTTCATCAGCGGAAGTCCAATTAATGCGGTGGGATCATCCGAGGATACGGCAGACATCAGTGCAATGCCGAGCGATTCAATTTTCGCTGAACCCGCGCAGTCAAAAGGTTTTTCGCGGTCGATATAGGCTTCAATTGCGCTTTGGCTCAAAGGACGCATGCGCACCCGTGTGAGGCTTTCGGCGGTGTGAGCATGCCCTTGGGCGTCGATGACGCAGAGTGCCGTCGCAAAGACGGTCTCTTCACCCTGCATGGCGCTGAGCTGCTTCACCGCATTTTCGCGGGTATGGGGTTTGCCAAGCCGCACGCCGTGCAGGTCGGCCGTTTGATCGGAGCCGATAACAACGGATCCCGGATGCTGATTCCAGACGGCACGCGCTTTGATCTCGGCCAAGCGGAGGGCTGTTTCTCGCGGCGTTTCGCCGGGCTGAGCGCTTTCATCCACATTCGGAGAAATGGATTCATAGGGCAGACACAGTCGATCCAGGAGCTCGCGCCGGTAGCGGGAGCTTGAGGCAAGAATAAGGAGAGGCTTCATGGTGTAGTGGATTGTAGTCGCAAGCCTCTATAGACACTGCATTTAAAGTGCGGTTCGATGCGGATAGGCTAGACTTGGTGCCGCTCGAACCAAAGAGCCATATACATACCAAGGCTCGATGGGGAGTTCGCTGTGCGAAGGCAGACTTTTGTTGAGGAGCTATTGAGCCATGCCGCAGTTCATTAACATCTTTGAGCTCGCCCGCCGAGGTGAGACGATTGAAGGCGAAGTTGCCGTGAAGGATCTTCCCAATTTGCTCGGCTTCACCGCCACGGAAAACGGCACGCTCCGATTCGTCGCGACGGGGCTCGGCGAACGCCGCGGACTTCCTGCCGTGGATCTTGATATGGAAGGCGACGTGGACATTTCCTGCGCCCGATGCTTGAAGCCCATGTCCGTGCACATTGCTTCCGGAGCAGTCTTTCGTTTGGTAAGAACGGAAGCAGAAGCCAATGCGCTTCCGATTGAGGATGACGAAGAGGACGAAGATGTCCTCGTAGGATCGCGCAACTTCGACCTCGAAAAGTGGGTTGAAGAAGAAGCCATTCTGGCGCTGCCGCGCATGGTCGTGCATGATGCCTGCGAAGAAAAGCGCGAATGGAGCGACGGGGAAGAACCGCAGGAAGAGAAGCGCCCCAATCCCTTCGCAGCTTTGGCGGCTTTGAAGAAATAACCTTCAGCGAGTTCGGATAACAATCGGCCCGTCAGCATCGAAATGCGGCGGGCCGATTCGTTGTGGTTTCGTACAGATCAAGAAACTATTTTTTCAGCGCCTTTGAAGACGAGTTCCAAACCTTCAACATCCTGCACTTCAACTTTACGGTAGCCGTTGGCGCGGTGATTCTCCACAGTTCGTTCTGTAATCCCCAAGCGTGCACCAATCTCTGCATTGGACAGTCCGTCCAGAACTAAGCGAAGCACTTGTTCTTCACGCGATGTGAGCTTCAAAAGCCTGCGATGGGCTTCCTTAGAGTCAATTACGCCTTTCTTCCGGCGAGCGTCTAAAGCGACTGCAGCTCCTACAGCTTCGAGCAGTTTGAGCGGACGAATGGGTTTCGTGATGAAGTCGAAAGCGCCGACTTTCATGGTATAGACGGCGGTTTCAATATCACCATGGGCAGATATGAAAATGACTGGAGTAGTAATCGCCCGTCTGGCAAGCTGCCGTTGTACTTCAAGTCCATTGAGCTGCGGCATTTTAATGTCGAGCAAGAGACAGCCGGGACGGCTAGGCTGATCTTCGCAAAAGTAAGTGAGTGGATTGGCCCAAGTTTTGACTTCGTATCCTTCCTGTCTCAGCAGGAAAGAAACGGAGGTAAGGATAGCGTCGTCGTCATCAACAATCCGGATCAGCGGTGTTTCAGTCGAGTGATTCATCTGTAACCTCCGGAAGCTCAATGGTTACGGCAAGACCTCCGAGCCGACTCGATGAAAGCGTCATGGTTCCATTTTGTGATTCGATGATGGATTGAACAACCATCAAACCCATGCCGAATCCTTGTGGCTTGCCGGAACCGAAGTTGCCGACGAGCTCCTGCAGGGCTTCCTTTGGCAGTTTGGGCCCATTGTCCGTAATGACAAGGCATAAGCTGTGTTCTTTTTGGGTCAGGTCCAGCTGTATTTCTGGCTGGTCAATGCTTGATTGCGCTTGAGCAGAGTTGCGAAGCAGATTGACGATAACCAGCTCCATTTCAAAGGGATCGGTTAAAACACGGCCATCAGTTTTATTGATCCATCGAACAGGTATGGGAATACGTGATGAAGTCTTAAAGCTGGCGATGGCATCGTCAATCAAAATATCCCATGGGCAGCTCTTTAAACGCCGTTTATGTTCTCGTACGTAAGTGCGGATGCGTTCAACGATGGCCTCTGAACGATCGGTTTCTTTTTCAATGGCTTCTATGGCTTCGAGCATGTCTTGCCTGCTCCCTCGGCGTTCAATAAGACGACGGAGTGAATAGGCAAAGCATCCAATCGCTGAAAGAGGCTGCCTGATCTCATGTGCAAAAATGCTTCCCATTTGATTGATGATGCCTATTCGCTGAAGTTTCTCGAGTCGTGTGGATGCGGATCGAGTTTCCATTTCGAGTTCGCGTTGTCGATTCAGCGCATCAGATAGTTCCTGTGTACGGTGGCGCACAAGATAAGAAACGACAAAGCTATGCAGGCATAACCCTAAAAGCGAAAGTATGGCGACGATGAACCACGAGAGATATTCGTTCCATAAGCGCGGAAGCGACCATCTTCTGAGTTCAGCATTTTCGTCAAGGTCAAGTTTTTTAAGCAATGCGTCAATACGGCTGTAATTTGAAGCTACGCTCCAGAGCAGTCCGTTTGAGGTCGGCGTCATTGCAAGCACTGCAGAGGTAATGGGGCGAATAATTCCGCTCGGCGCAGCGGGTGTTATGGCGATTGTGGTTCCTGGGTATAGCGACGTGGAGTTGAAGCAATGCAGCTGTGGGTACTGTTTGGAATCAAGCACTCTAAGTCTTGACGTGTTAAGAGCACTGATCTCGGCAAGTTCTTCTAATTTACAGGCCGGCAAAACGAGAGCATCCGCCTGACCGAGAAGCAAAGCGTCAATAAGCTGAGGGATGGAGGTTCGCTTTTCTACGATTCGTCCGATTTTTGGGCTTTCATCTTCGCCAAAGAGGTAATGAAGATATGACGAGCCGAATGCCGGGTTGACTAGAAGTGTTTTGCCGTTTAATTGCTCCAGGTGCTGAAGGCCTACCCTTTGGGTGTCAACGAGAATGACGGAACCGTCGACATGGTTGGGATCCGGAGCCTGTTTGGAGATAAGTGCCGCAATGTCCCGCACTCCCTGCATTTTGTTCTGACGGAAAAATTCTGCTGAAGAGATGAAGAGCTCAACTTCACGTCCAGAGATCTTTTGATGCAGTTCCCTTTCAGACAACGTGATAATTTTGATTGAGGTTTCCGGCAGGTCTGCAGATATGCTGGAAATGGTCTTCTCTAGAAGATCTTCGGGAAGGTTGTTGGCTGTCTCGGCAGAGATGCCTATCGAGAGGGTAAGCGGCGCCGGTTCAGCCAATGAAGATGCTGCGGCTAGTGATGTGGCACATGCAGAATGAACCAACCATCCAATGATGAGGAGTCGAAATACTGCACGCATATCCGGCAGACTCCTTAAAGCAGCCGGCGGGCCATTGCCATTCCGGCAATTCGGCCAAAAGCATGTGCCTTGGCAAATGCCGTGCCGGTGATGTAGCTTGCACCATGGAACCCCCCGGTCACTTCTCCGGCAGCATAAAGACCAGGAATAATCTGTTTTTTTTGATTAAGTACTTCAGCATCAGGCGTGATGGTAAGACCGCAGTATGTTCCCATGACGGCGGCAACGGCGGGCATGATGAAAAACGGCGGTGATTTGATCTCTTGCGGCGTTCCCCATCCCGAGGAGAGAGAGGTTCTTCCCAAGGGATCTTTACCGTGCGGGGCAAGACGGTTGTATTCCTCCACCGTAGATGTGACGACTGCTGGGTTAAGACCGGCGGCGGCTGCGGCGTCTTCAATACTGTCGGCCTTATAAACGTAATCAGGCACTCTGCCTTGGTCAATTAAATGCCAGAGGCGCCAGTCGTTAGGTCTTTGCCTCATCTGCTCGCGCCTCATTGCGTCATCAAACAGGATGTATGTTGAATAGCCGGGTTCGGTGAGTGAGGCTGTACCGAGTTCTTTATACGAAAGCGATTCATCAACGAAGCGTTTCCCTGCTTGATTGAGAATAATCCCTCCCGCATAGTAGATGAGCGTCATATCGGAAATTCTGGCCGGCGTGCGGACAAAACCATAGGATGCACTCACAAAATTCATATCTCTCAAGGCAGCACCGACAGCCTCTCCCATCAGCAGGCCGTCACCGTCGGAGCCAATGCCGCAAATTTTGGCGGCTCGCTGCATGTTTGGAGCATATTTCGCCATCAATTCAGTGCTTCGCGCAAACCCACCGGATGCCAAAAGAACAGCATTGGCTTGTACTCGCTGATGAGAACCGGCATATTCAACCGCGGCACCATGCACTGTCCCGTTGCTCATGAGAAGCTCTGTTGCTCTGGCGCCCGTGATGATGGGAATGTTGTGTCTGGCCGCCATTCTGAGGAGCAGATTCATGACGGCCACAGCATCAAATGTGTGCGCACGCGGTCTGCTCATGCCTGAAGCTGCACTTAATGCCAACGGAGCAACGCCGTGCTCTAGAACCCAGTTGTATTGTTCGCGGCTGACCTGAATGAGTTTTTTAACAAGCTGAGGATCATTGCGGTTCTTCCCAATACGAAGCATGTCAGCGTAAAAAATGCTGTCCGTATCCAAAATGCCATTGCGTCGCTGTAATTCTGTTTCGGATACAGCCCACTGGCCGCCGCTGATCATCGAAGAACCGCCGACAATGGGCTCCTTTTCGAGTACAACGATATCTTTAATTCCGGCTTCGGCAGCCATGACTGCAGCCGTTAAGCCAGCCGCTCCAGAGCCGATGATCAGAATTTGGCATCGCGGCGGCAGTTGAAGGTTTAAGGACCCACTGTCCGGCATGCAGACAACAGCTTTCGCCTTGGAGGTGATCAGGCTGCCTAAGGGACCGATCAAGGATAGGCCAGCTAATGGAAAGAATGAGCGTCGCTGCATCGGGGAATGACTTCACAACGTGATGATCGATGCTTTCACTGTAACGGATTCCCAAAGCGTTGATTCACTTATCGAATTTCCGTTGATGGCAGTCACTGTACCTAGGTACAGCAAATTTGAGACTCGATTGCAAAGAGGCGGAGGTGAACCGACCAATTATCAGCTCCGCTGTTTGACGTTGTGCAATTGCATAAACATGTTCATGCCAACCACCAAAGGAGAGTCCGTTATGACAAACCGCAGAAACTTCTTGAAAGCAAGCTTTTCAGCAGCCGGAGCCGCCGTGGCCGGCAGCGCCTGGGCTGTGCCGGTCAAGGCTCCTTCCAAGTGGGATGAAAGCTTTGATTTTGTAATTATTGGGGCAGGCGGTGCGGGACTAAGCGCGGCATGTCATGCTGCAGAAGCTGGTCTTAAAGTGCTGGTTCTCGAAAAAATGAGTCTTGTGGGCGGATCTTCACTTATCTGCGGCGGTGCTTGGTCTGTTGGAGGAACCGAGCTTCAGAAGTCCAAAGGCATCGAAGACAGCGAGGAAAAATTCTTCGCCGATATGATGAAGACAGGACAAAATGAAAACGATCCAGCACTTGTGCGTGCGTTTGTACGAGCCTCAAAAGAAGAGTATGAATGGATTCTTAGCAAGGGGGTTAAGCCTTCGACGGTAGCTATTGCGTCCGGAATGAGCGTTCCCCGAGCTCACCGCTTTGATCCCGCAGCAGTGATTGCGTTTTATTTGAACTACGCCAAGAAACTTGGCGTAGATATTCGACTCAACACACCGGCAGATCGGCTTGTTTGGGATGCGGACGCCGGGCGAACTGCAGGTGTTCGAGTCCGCCATGCCAAACAAACGGCTTTTGTTGCTGCCCGCAAAGGTGTGCTGATAGCAGCGGGAGGCTTCTCTCGCAACCCGCAGCTCTTGGCTAAATATGCGCCCCCAATGAAATGGGCGGCCGTCATAGCGGGTATGGGAACCACCGGTGACGGCATGTTGTTAGGACAGGATTGCGGAGCGGACGTGCTGGATACCAATTACGTCAAGGCGTCTTATGGGTTCAAGCTCAATCCATCGAGCATCTCGGACATGACAACGATTTATTACGCCGGCGCCATTATCGTCAACAAGGATGCTAAGCGTTTTGTCAACGAATCGCTTTCCTACAAACTCCTTGGGGATGAAGCGTTGTCGCAGCCTGAGCATAAGTCTTGGCTTGTTTTTGACGATGCCATTCGTCGTTCACAAATGAAGCTCCGTGCCATCGACAAGAAGCTTTGGGGCGGATTTGATGAAGGAAAGACTGCTGACTACTATTTCTCAGGCGCAACGATTGAAGAAGCTGCTCAGAAAGCTGGGTTGAATCCGAAGGTTCTCGCCGAAACCATTCAGCAATATAACGAGACGGCGCCTGAGGGGAAGGACCCGATTGGCCGCACTTCACTTTCTTCAGGATACGGCAAACCTGTAGCGCTTGATCATGGGCCGTATTTCATCATGCCAGCTACCGCCGGCATGATTGGCACATACTGTGGACTTCGCATTAATGACAAGGCACAAGTTATCGGTGTGTTCGGAGAAGTTATTCCTGGACTCCTTGCTGCGGGGGAGGCAACTGGCGGCGTGCATGGAGCGGCCTACATGACAGGTACTGCATTTGGCAAAGCACTGGCTTACGGCCGCATTGCCGCTAGAACTGTTGCGAGTTGATCGCCCGCTAGAGTTGCTCAATCACTATGCCACAGATGTAAATAAGGTTTGAGCGCTTTTTCCAAAAAACAGCCCGAAGAACAAGAAGTCCTTCGGGCTGGTCTTCGTTAAGAGACTAACTGGGAGGATTATTTCGTCTCAGGCTCATCAGGCAGTCTGGCGCCGCAAACTGAGCAGAAGAGCGAATCGCGCGAGACCGCTGGTGTGCCGCAGGCCGTGCAGCGCTTAGGCACCGGGGCGAGTTCGACAATCAGTTCGCCTTCCTCTACCGGAACCATGCGTCGGGTCTGAGCGAAGTCGGCGCGCTTAAGCACGCGCTTGACGATCCCGTCGACGTCTGCACAGACAGCCTTTTCCTGCTTCATGATTGAGACATTGAAAAGCTCCTGACCGGCTTTGACAATGTCGCCTTCGGCCACGTGAACAATCCAAAGGTCGGCCTTGCGCGGGCTGGCCACCTGATAAACGTTGCCGGGCTCTGCGCGCAGCACGGTCGACTTCGGTCCCGTGCCTTCCTTCACCTTCACGGCACAGGTGAGGATCTCACTGTCGAGCACATAGCGCACCGTGGAGAAGCCCTCTTCGGTCACCGGATCAATCGACAAAATGTGCATCTGGTGGGGTTTGCCGTCTGAGCTCGAAAAGTTGAGCGTTTCGCCCGACCGGAGCCCCTCAAACCATACGTCGAGCGGCAGCGCATTGGGGTCGCCGAAACGGCGGCGGAATTCGATGGTCTTGAGCGCGTCGGCCGGATGATTCATGTACATCACGAATTCTTCTTCGGTGGCCGGACGTTTGATCAGACTTTCGAGCTTCACGCGCTCGCCGGCAAGGTCGGCGGGCGCGAGCGTCAGGAGGGGCGACTCCGCACGGCGGTCGCGCAGGGCTTCGCGCCACTTTGCGCCGAAGGCGCTTTCATAGACCCAATCCTCGGGGAAGCCGAGCGGAAGCCGGCCGAATTTGCCTAGCAGCAGATTGCGGAACGCTTCGTTGCAGTCCATGTAGATGATCAGGCGTTCGTCGCGCTCGGCCTGAGTGAGGTTCGTGCGCCTGCTCCCCGCCGTACGCACGGCGTTGAGGAGCCGCTCCACTTCAGGCATTCCGCCGCGCTTCCAGGCCCCGGTAACGGCTAGGAAAGCGGTGTTCCAGGTGATTTGCGAGCCCGGCGTGACGTCGTGGTAGCGCACGATGCGGCGTGAGCACTCGAGGAATTCAAGCATGAAGGGCAGCAGCTGAATGTAGCCCTGCTTGACAGCGCCTTCCTGCGAAGATGAGGTGGCTCCGCCGGGCATTTGGTAGCGCGTGACGTCATAGTCGACGCCCTGGAAAAAGGGCGAGCAGTAGCGGTCAAACCACGGCATCACCTGCTTGGCGGCAAAGTTGGCTTTAGCGACGGCCTCTCGGTCCAAGAGCGTCTTCATGCCGAGTTCGTCTTCAAGATAGGCAGCGAGCGACAAGAGGTCGCCCTGGCCGTAGCTGCGCACCGAGGCGCCCAGTCCGGCGTCAAGAATTTCGCAGCCCGCAGCGGCCGCGGCGGCACAGGCCGGCAGGAAGAGACCGTCGACGGCATGACGGTGGTAGTGAAGAACGAGTTCGGGCCAGCGTTTTTTGAGCGCCGTCACCAAGGCCGTCATGAAGGCGGGGGAACAGAAGCCCGCCATATCTTTGAGGCCGAGCGTGATGCGGCGGACGGCGGTCTGTTCGGGCACGCCCATGATCTTTGCGGTCATGTCGACTACGGCTTCGGCGGACTGCAGGCAGTAGTTGACGTCAAACCACGGCGCGCGCGAAAGTGCGATGGCGGGCTCAAAGAGCTTATCGGGACGGCTGAGGACCACTTCGGCGATCGGCGCCATATTGTCGGCTTCATTGAGGAAGTCAAAGCACCGCACGACGTCGTAGTGCTCGCAGATCATCTCGCCTGTGAGCTGCATGAGATTGCGCGGCTGCGGGGTGTAACCCAGCACATTGGTCGAGCGCACGAGGAGCTGCTTCAAAGTCTTCGGCGCAAAAGCGTTCCACTCGCGGGCTTCCTCGAAGGGATAGGTCATGTTGGCGAGCATCGCCACATGAAAGTGCGCCCCGCCGCCGTTCTCAATGGAAAAGAGCCCTGCGCTGTCCAGATAGGGGCCTACCAGGCGGTCCTCAGCAAGACGCATGCGGTTGCCGTGGTTGGACTGGGTCATGTCGCGCGTGGTCGTGTCCGTAAAGTGGATGCGGCCCGTGTCGCGGATGAAGGCGAGGAGGTCTTCTCGGTCTCCCTGCGGATAGGGCGAGGGGCGGCTTCGCGCCGCTTCAGAGAGCTCGGGCGAGAAGGGCTGAAAGTGTGCCAGTTTGGGCGTGGTCTTCGAGCGGTATTCGCCGAGCGAAACGTAGGGGTTGAAGCCGCGCGCAGAAATTTCCGCGACGAGCTTGGCGAGCCGTTCGCTTTCAGGCTCTAAATCCGTGTAGCGCAGAATCTCCGGGTGCTCTTTGATGAAGGTGGTGGTCACTTCACCCGCGCGGAAGCTCGGATGGGCCACGACTCGGCGCAGGAAAGGAATGGTGGTCTTCGGGCCGCCGATAACGTATTCCTGCAGCGCTCGGTCCATGATCCCGAGCGTCTTTTGCCAGTCACGGGCATAGGTGATGAGGAGTGCGCCGGCGGAATCATAGTTGGAGGGGAATTCATAGCCGGCGGAGAGGTTCGAGTCGAGACGCACGCCCGGTCCGCCCGGAGAGACGTAGCGAGTGATGAGGCCGGAATTGGGGGTGAAGCCTTCCTGGGGATCCTCCAGATTCACGCGGACCTGAAGGGCATGGAAGGAGGCCCGCGTGTTTTCTTCGGTAAAGCGCAGGGTGCTCCCGAAGGCGATGGCGATCATTTCTTCGACCAAGTCGACGCCGTAGCGGCTTTCGGTAATGCCGTGCTCGACCTGCAGACGCGTGTTCACCTCGATCATGTAGGGCTCGCCCGCTTCGGTCACGAGGAACTCCACGGTGGCAACCGAGTGATACCCCACAGCCAGCACCAGGCGGCGGGCATAGTCTTTAAGCTCTGCGCGCAGTTTTGGCGTCATGCCGCGCCACGGCGACGGCGTGACTTCGAGGAGCTTCTGGTTGTTGCGCTGAACCGTGCAGTCGCGTTCGTCAAAGGCAAACACATTGCCCCAGCGGTCAGCGATCACCTGAATTTCGATGTGATGAACCTTGGGGAGGTATTTTTCAACGAAGAGCCGGGGGTTGCCAAAGGAGGCCTCCGCCATGGCTGAAGCCTTTTCAAAGGCGTCTTCAAGCTCATCCTCGTTGGTCACGAGGAAAATGCCGCGTCCGCCGCCGCCGCCCTCGGCCTTGAGCATGATCGGGAGGCCAATTTCATGAACGATCTTTCTCGCGCCCGGAACGTCGACGGATTCGTCGGAACCCGGGACCACCGGAATGCCGAGGCTGCGGGCCACGCGGCGTGCTTCGACCTTATTGCCGAGGAGGTGCATCGCTTCGGCCGTAGCGCCGATGAAGGTGATGCCGGCTTCGGCGCAGAGCTTCGGAAAGTTGTTGTCTTCGCTCGCAAAGCCCCAGCCCGGATGGATGGCGACGCAGCCGCGTTCGCGGGCGAGGCGGATGATGCGCGGAAGGTCAAGATAGGCGCGCGGGTCCGCTCCGAGCAGAATCAGTTCCTGTGCGGAGGCGGCGGCCGGTTCGGTTTTGTCGATGTCGGTCGCGGTAATGGCGGCAATCGCTTCAAATCGCTCGCGAATCGAGCGGCTGATGCGGCGTGCGGGGATGCCGCGGTTGGCGACCAAAATCACCTTGCCGCGCAGACTCTCGCGTACTTCCTCAAAAGTTCGTTGCTGCATGGATGGAATTCCTTCCCTTGAGTTGTTTAAAGGCTTGCGTTGATTTTGTGTTGCGTATGAGACTTTATTGTTAAAGCGTGTCTCACGCGCTGCTCTTTTGAGGATCAAGTTTCCGAGACTTTTCAATCCCCTTAGAAGAATTCATGCCGCCCGGGGCGGGAGCGTTCAATGCGTCTCCGGCGCCCGGGCACTCAATTTCGCGGTGCCGCTTCTGCGGCATGCGGCGCAGGCGCCGCTTTGATGAGACTGCCGCGATCGAGGGTGAGCATTTCGCCCGACGGGGTCTCGAGGAGGAGCTCTCCGTCGGGCGCGAGACCAATAAGTCGGCCCTCGGCCATAGCGCCCTCAGCGCTCTCAACCGCCACGTCGTTTCCGAGCCAAAGGAGGTGAGCCTGCGCGAGCGCTCGCCAGGAGGCGGTAAGCCGGACGGGGTCGGCTTCGCGCAGATGACGCAGAATACGCTGCCAAAGTTCATAGGGATCCATTGCGGCTCCCCCGCGGGGCACCAGGCGCCCGGGCGGGAGCGCAGCGCCCTCTCGGAGCGCCGACACTTCGGGCGACCAGTTGACATTGAGGCCGATGCCCGCGGTGAGGAGCCCGTCGGTTTCTTCGAGCAGAATGCCGCCCACTTTGGCCGGCCCATTGGGCGAAAGACAGATGATGTCGTTAGGCCACTTCATGAGCACCGGGAAGCCGAGACTGCGAAGCGCTTCAGCGGTCAAAGCCGCCGTCGCTGCGGCGGATGCCCGCGTGGCATAAACCCCTTCAAGCGGCAGTCTGATGCCGGCATGAAGATTCCCGTGGGCGCTCTCCCATGCGCGGCCGTACTGTCCGCGTCCTGCTGTCTGCAGGTTTGCAAAGATCGAGCCATAGACCGGCAGGCGGTCTGCAGCATAGAGCGAGCGGGCGAGCGTGAGAACCGAATCCGTTTCGTCAATACGGTAAATGCCGTCAGGATCAGGTTCACCGAGCGCAGACGCCGGATCGGTCGATTGAAGCAATGGTGCTGGGATCATGAAGCGGAGGTCCAAAAGGGACCGGAAGTTGTTTTCTTTGAGCCTATCAGCCTCATTGGCTGTTGGCGGCGCTCATTGCGCCAAACCTGCGCCGGCGTGCACGGCTTTTGCGCCTTTCCTGCACGTGTTGGGAGATATGCCGTACAGACTAAATGCTTAGTTCGGTGTTTCGGACGGCTGCTTTCGATTCGCCGGACCGGCGTACGTCCATGGGGACGATGTCGTGCTGAGCGGCTCCTTTAGTGCAAGGTATTTGGCGGATATGCCTGCAAAAATATACTTTAAACAACATATCTATTTGATTAATAAAGAAACATGTACGCAATTATTAGAAAATTGCAATGAATGTCGGGGAAATTTGAGAAATATCCCGTTCTCCTAAGCGGATGTGCTTAGAGGCGGCAAACAAAACCATCGAGGAAAAGTGCACTATTACTGCACTAGAGATGGAAACGAAAAGAAGTTTCCTTAAAGCTCAATCAACTACGTCTTTTATTTTGGAGATTCTGCGATGAAATTCACTGCCTTGCATTTGACTGATGCCGCTTCGGCAGCATCTGCTGCAGGCGGGCAGAGTCTCCGGCTTCCGCCCCTGCACCTAGGGCTGCGACTGCCGCCGCGGTCGGCGCTGCACCTTAGGGTGGAGGACGGTTTCTGCTGAAGCTTTGTGCTTCAAGCTTTTCGAGGCCGCCCTCCCGCCCCGCCCCAACGCGCAGAGGGTTGACCTGACTGCATGACTGCATTAACGGCGGTCTGCGCTGAGCGCATCCCGATGCCTGCAGTCTTTCTTTTGAAAGACCGCATCAAACGATTTCCAGCTTTTTTTTCCTGAGGATGCCGTCATGTTCCAGTCCTTTGCCTTCATGTCCCGCCGAGACTTTATTGCTGCCGCCGCTATGGCCGCGGCCGGGATCGTCTGCTCGTCGCCCCGCGGCGTTTTTGCCGCCGAGCCCGAAAAGCGCTCGGTGACCATTGCCGTCGGCGGTAAGAACCTCTACTACTACCTGCCGATGGCGCTCGCCGATTGGATGGGCTTTTATAAGGACGAGGGACTTGACGTCAAAGTCGTGGACTTTCAGGGCGGATCGAAATCCCTTCAGGCTGTAGTCGGCGGCTCAGCGGATGTGGTTTCGGGGGCGTTTGAGCACACGCTTTCGATGCAGACCAAACGCCAGTCCATGCAGGCCTTTGTGCTTCAGGATCGTGCGCCGCAGTGTGTTTTTGCCATCAACCGCCGCACCATGAAGGGTGTCAAGGATCCCGCTGCGCTCAAAGGCCGCCGCATCGGCGTGACGGCGCCGGGGTCGCATTCGCACGTGATGGCCAACTTCGTGATGGCGCGTGCGGGCGTGAAGCCTAATGAATATTCGGCCATCGGCATTGGTTCGGGCGCAGGCGCTGTGGCCGCGGTCCGTTCTGGGCAGGTGGATGCTTTCGTCGGGCTTGACCCAGTCGTCACGCAGCTCGAAGAAGCCGATGCCATTGACATTGTGGTCGACACCCGCCGCGTGGAAGAAGGCGACGCACTCTATAACGGCCCGATGGTCGCGGGCTGCCTCTACGCGCCTCAGACCTTCATTGACCGTAATCCGGAAACGGTTCAGCGCATGACGAATGCGGTTATTCGTTCGCTCAAAACCATCGCTGCGATTACGCCCGAGGAGCTCATGAAGTCCGTGCCGAAGGCCGCCTTCCTCGGCAATCCGAAGCTCTACGCCGAGTGCTTCCTGCGCAATCGCCCGGCTATGTCGATTGACGGCCGGTTCCCGGAGGGGTGCGTTGAGACCGCCGCCAAAGCGCTCGCATCGGTGAAGCCCGAACTCGCTGACTTCAAGTTTGATGCCGCGGCTGCGTACACCAACCGCTTCGCGGATGCTGCGAAGAAGGCCTGATTTCTAACCCATTATCAACACTTTCAACACTTCGCCCGGGGGAATAACTCCCCGGGCCGCGCCCATAATCCAAAGCCGCTCTCATGAAAATGCGGCAAAGGCGCAAAACCCTAAAACAAAAAAGAAATTCATAGAGGAAGCGGTCTGATGTCGAGCGAGACAAATGAACCGATTGGAGCGGCTCGAAACCCTGTGCCGGCCATAGCATTTGAAAACGTCACCTGCAGTTTTGAAACGCCCGAGGGCGTTTATACCGCCACGAAGGATGTGTCCTTTTCGATCGGCGACGGCGAGTTTGTGAGCGTCGTCGGACCGACGGGCTGCGGAAAGTCGACGCTGCTTAACGCTGCGGCCGGGCTTTTAAAGCCCGCGGCCGGGCGCGTCTTGATTTACGGCGAAGCACTGAACGGCATCAACCATCGGGCCGGCTACATGTTTCAGGCTGAAAGCCTGATGCCCTGGGCGACGGCGATTGACAACGTCATGATGAGTCTGAAATTCCGGGGCGTCCCGGAAAATGAGGCGCGTGAGGCGGGCTTTGACTGGCTCGAACGCGTAGGGCTCGAGCGTTTTGCCGACCGCTATCCGCATGAACTTTCGGGCGGCATGCGTAAGCGAGTTGCCATGGCCCAGACCATGATTGCCGACCCGGACATTCTCCTCATGGACGAATCCTTCTCAGCGCTCGACATTCAGACGCGGCAGCTCATGGAAAACGAACTGCTTGAACTCTGGCAGGCAAAGAAAAAGGCCGTGCTCTTTATTACGCATGATTTGGATGAGGCCATTGCGATGTCCGACCGTGTGGTCGTGATGTCGGCAGGGCCCGCTTCGCACCCCTTGGGGAGTTTCTCCATTGCCATCCCGCGTCCGCGCAACGTTGCCGAAATCCGCACCCGCGCGGACTTTAACGAATGCTATTCGGCCATTTGGGAGGTGCTCCGCGAAGAGGTGCTCAAGAGCTACCGCGAACACCGCGCGCACGTCGGCACGATGGCGAGCTGATTAGAGAGAGGGAGACACATCATGCAGCGCAAAGGTTTTCAGATTCGAATTTGGCAGTGGGGGCTCCTCGCAGCGATCTTCGTCTTTTGGTGGGCGATGACAAAGCCCGGATTTATTCCGGCGTTTTTCTTCTCCGACGACAGTCAAGCCGCCTTCTTTTTCGGCGAACCGGTGATCATTCTTCAGCGTATTTGGGAGTGGTTTGCGGGCGGCGAAATCTACAGCCACCTCGGCGTTACGCTTTATGAAACCGTCATGGCCTTTGTGATCGGCACGATTGCAGGGCTCGCCGTCGGTCTTTGGCTCGCGCTCTCGCCGGTGGCGGCAGCCGTGGCGGACCCTTTCATCAAGGGTTTCAATTCCATGCCCCGCGTCATCCTTGCGCCGATTTTCGCCGTGTGGTTCGGACTCGGGCCGGCCTCCAAGATTGCGCTCGGCTTCACGCTCGTCTTCTTCATTGTCTTTTTCAATGTCTATCAGGGCGTGCGCGAAGTGAATCCCAATGTTCTCGCAAGCGCCAAGATGCTCGGCGCCACGCGCCGTCAGCTCCTGCACTACGTCTATCTGCCGAGCGCCATGAGCTGGGTCTTTTCGAGCCTCCATACCTCGGTAGGCATGGCGTTTGTCGCTGCCGTGATCGGTGAATATTTGGGCTCGGCAGAAGGCGTGGGCTATCTGATTCTGCAGGCCGAAACGACCTTTGACATGAATACCGTGATGGCCGGCATTCTGGTGCTGACGGCCTGTGCGCTGATCCTCGACCGCATCGTGACGGAAGTTGAAAAGCGCCTGATGCGCTGGCAGCCGACGGTTTGATAGGTGAGCGGGTTCCAACCGCTTAACACCGCATTGTTTAAATTCTTCCTCTTTGGGCTCTCTAAGATCAGCAGATCGCGAGAGCCCTCTTTTTTTGTGGGTTTCTCGACCCCAAGGACATGGGATGGAGGGAGAGAAAACAAATCGTCAACAACATGCTGATCAGTTAACCGTCTGTTGATCAGCATATAAGCACTTTGACTGCCGCTCTAGGCATTAGAACAAATCCTCTGGCAGGGAACGGGGGCTTGGTGATTACGCTTTACTGATGCGTAGGTAACTTTTAAAGGAGCGTCAAATGATCCGAGTTTCTCTGCTTTCTGTCGCTGCGGTACTGGCTTTTGCGGCGGGCACCGCACCCTCGGCTTTTGCAAAGGACGGCGTGTTCACGTCTACGACCTTGGGCCGCAATGGTGACGTCACGGTCCAGACGACCATCACGAACGGACGCATCGCGGACGTGAAGGTGCTCGATTGGTCGGAAACGCATCCTATTGCAGACCTGCCGCGAGTGAAGGTGCCGGCAGACATCGTCAAAAATCAGAGCCTCGGCGTTGATGTCGTTTCGGGCGCCACGCTCACTTCATTTGCCATCATCAATGGCGTGAGAGATGCGCTCAAACAAGCGGGACTCAATCCCGCTGACTTCTCAAAGAAGATCGCACCGCAGCCGAAATTAACCGACACGGTGAAAGAATCGGCCGATATCGTCATTATTGGCGCCGGGGGTGCTGGTCTTTCGGCAGCCGTAACGGCCGCTAAAGCCGGCAAAAGCGTCATTGTGATGGAAAAGACGCATTACGCCGGCGGCAACACCAGTGTTGCGGGCGGGTGCTACAACGCAGCCGATCCCGCTCTGGAAGCGAAGCAGGAAATGTCTCCTCAGCGCCGTGCATCGCTCGACGCACTGCTCGCTGAACCGGTGCGCAGCAAGCTTCACGGCGAACTGATTCAGAAGGTCAAGGAGCAGCTCGCTCAATATGACGCCAAAGGCGGCAAATACCTTTTTGATTCGGTAGAGCTCCATGCGCTTCAGTCCTGGAAAGCGGGAGATTACGCCGGGAATCTCGATCTCGTTTATGAGCTCGCCAAAGGGGCGCCGGAGATGCAAAAAGAGCTTGCCGAGATGGGATTCAAGTGGAATTCGGGTACGGAGCAGGTGGTCGGCGCCCTGTGGCCGCGCTCCAACCGCGCGAGCAACTATAAGTCCGGCGTGGGTTATATCGACACCTTCTTAAATGAAATCAAAACAAAACATCTGCCCGTCACCTTCATCATGAATACGGCAGCATCCGACATCCTGATGAAGGATGGACGTGCGGCCGGCGTTGTCGGCACTGCAGAAAACGGCAGAACTTTTAAAGTATTGGCCAAAGACGGCGTCATCCTCACGACGGGTGGCTTTAGTGCCAATGTCGATATGCGCGTCCATTACGACACCATCTGGGATAAAAAGATTGGGAAGGGCGTCATGACGACTAATGTGCCGTCGATTACCGGTGACGGCATCAAAATGGCCCAGAAGGTCGGTGCAAATCTGATTGATATGGGCTACATCCAGCTCCTTCCGACGACGGACCCCTATACCGGCGCTACCAATCATGCGGTTTCGCTCACCACGGGCATCTATCTCAATACGGACGGGAAACGCTTCGTCAATGAACTCGGGCGCAGAGACGAACTCGCCCGCGCAGCGCTTGCTCAGCCCGGTCATAAGTTTTTTATTTTGGCAACGAGCGATGCCAATAAGATCGATAAGGAAGGACGGAATCAATACGGCATCAAGGTGGCCGATCTCATCAAATCAAAGAAAGTCTTTGAAGCGAACACCTGGGATGAATTGGCTCAGAAGGCCGGCATTAACAAAGAGAATATGAAAAAGACCATTGCCGATTGGAATGCTTTCTGCCGCAATCCGGTCAACGATCCTTTCGGCCGTGTTTCCTGTGACCCAGGCGTGCGGCTCGACGGCAAGGGTCCGTTCTATGCCACTGTCTTCACGCCTTCCGTGCACCACACGATGGGGGGCGTTCAGATTAACGGCAAAGCAGAGGTTCTCGATACTAAAGGCACGGTTATTCCAGGACTCTATGCTGCCGGCGAAGTAACGGGCGGCGTGCATGGGAAAAATCGAGTCGGCTGCAATGCTGTGCCGGATGCTTTGGTGTTCGGGCGCATTGCTGCACTCAACGCGGTGCACTGAGGTCGGCAACGTTCCTTAGATAAAGACTAAAAAGAAGAGACCACGCTGATAAGGTACCCCCAAAAGCGTGGTCTTTTCTTTGGCACCTTTTCTTTTGAATCTTTTCTTGGACGCAGTTCGCTGATGAGGTCATTTCAAAGGAAAGGGTTTTCTGACAAAATCGAATTATTTAAGCCTTTGATTTTGTACCGTGAACATGCCTCACAGATGCATATCCTCTCTGAGGCCGGTACTTTTTTCGATGGAAGGTGTCGCTATGCCGGCCATGCCGTTATTTATTTCCGTCAGTGAAGCGGCTTCGCTTCCTAACTGTTGTTTCATTGATGTTCGCTCACGCGTGGTTCACGGATGGGATGCCCTCGGGGCATACAGCAAGGGGCATATTGCCGGAGCTCAGTTTCTGGCTTTTGACCGCGTGTTTGCTCGCGATCCGGTCTTTGAGCTCGGACGCCATCCCTGGCCGGATCGCCGCACCGTTGCCGCACATCTCCTCGGCGTTTTGGGGCCGATGGGCAATGCTCATCATCGCGTGATCTTTTATGACGACGGCGGCATGAATTTTGCTGCACGAGCGGCGCTCTGCGCTCGTTGGGCAGGTTTCAAGAATGCCCAGATTCTCGACGGCGGTCTTTCGGTTTGGGTGCGGTGCAGCTTGCCGCTCGATGAGGGCGCACCGGCTGCTGCAGACCATCCTGCGGCTGAGAGGGTGAACGATTTTCTGCGGCAAACGATCGCTGGCGCCGTTCCTCAGATTCTTGGCAAAGCGGCGTTTTTCAATGCAGTAAACAAAGGTGACCGACTGGTGATTGATGGCCGACCGCGGGAGCGCTTTGCGGGGCGAACGGAAAATCTGGATGCTCGGCCCGGGCATGTGCCGGGTGCGGTCAATCGTCCGGCCACAGAGAATCTCGATGCTGACGGCTCTCTCAAGTCCCGAGAAGTACTTCGTCGTGAATGGGGCGCTGTGATTGGCGGCAGAGATCCGCGAAGCATCGTTCAGATGTGCGGTTCGGGTGTGGCGGCATGTCTGAATGCGGCTTCGCTCGATGCGGCCGGCATTTTGCCTATCGCTGAGGCAGTGCTTTACCCAGGCTCCTGGTCACAGTGGGCGGCAGACTCCAATTTGCCGGCGGAAAGTGGCTATTGAGATAAGGTAGAGAGTTGATAGTCATCGCTTTCCAATTAATGAGTTGACATTGCTAAGTGAAAAAGTGGATATCTGAGCAGTGCAACATACGATTCACTACTGGTAAATATGAGATAACTTGCGAGAATTTCGTCCCGATTGTTGGAGATTAATTGTAGTTGTATTCAGACAATAAATTGAATATAATCCTTTCGATGGCGGAATAAATTTTAATGAGATAATTTGATAAAGGAGTCGATGAATGACATGGCTTAAAACACTTTCCGGGTTTAGAATTAAGACTCCAAATATTGAAAAAGAAACTAATTATTATTTTTTTAAAGATGATAAAAAATTATCACAAATAGCATATGTTCTTGGCTCTAATGGGTCAGGTAAAACGACCATAGGAAAGGCGTTACAAACGATTACTAATGGATCTATAAATGGATTCAGTGCTAAACCAATATCGGATCCGGTAAATTATACATCTGATACTGTAAAGTTATCAGATGTAAAAATACATGTTTTTAACCAAGAATTTATTAATAACAATATCAGTCTTGTTGGTAAAGAAGGTAATGCAGGATTGAAGACGATTATTCTTATTGGGCAACAAGGAGCTTCACAGAAAGCTATAAATGAGGCACAAAAGACAATTGAATTGAATGAAAGTCTTATTAAAGAAATTGAAGATAAAATTGAAGAAGAAAAGAAATCAACTGCTGCTATCAAGAATTCTATGGATAGTATTCGTCGACAAAGATGGGCTGATATTAAACAGAAAGTTGATGGACATCCAGGTCGCATGGACATTTCTACTATCAAAATGATGACCTCTGATGAGCCATTTCCTTCGGTAGAAGAATTGGCTAGTTTGAGTGAAAAATTAAATCAGAAAATAGAGGAATGGATACGAATTAAAAACAACACTCGATCTATCAATTTGCCGGAATTGCCCGAGTGTGTTCTTCCGATTAAAAAATGCAATGAGCTTTTGATTAGAAAGGTTAAACCTGCGAAGCTAACGGAACGAGAAGAGCAAATTAGAAATCTAGTATCTGCAGTGGATCTTACAAAAAATAGAAATATTTTCTGCAATTCTAATATAACTTTTTGTCCTACGTGCTTTCGTACTGTAGATGATGATGTGCGTGACGATGTACTTAAAATTATTAATCGTATTCTTGATGAAACTACCTCTAATTTTAGTGAACAAATCATTAGTTGCCAAAAAGAATTGGCAGCGGCAAGAATTGTGTTGCCAGAATTGAAAGAATGGGAAGAATTTGATCTAAAAGGAAGTCGGGATCTTGAGTTGGCAAGTCATGAAGTAAATGCCTTTATGCGAGATAATGACCAACTTTTTAATGATAAATTAAACGACCTTTCTGCAGAAGTAACGTTCCCGGGAGATAGATTACTTAACCTTGTTAAAAAATATAACTATACTCGTGAAAAATTAGAGTGTAAAAAAATGAAGTTTTTGCAAACATTAAAAGATGGGAATGCTAAGGATGAACTAAAAAATCAAATTAATAAAATTAACAACGATATCCTACGTGCTGAAGTTTCCTCGTTGGCCGAACAATATCGGAGAAATTTGCAAGTATTGGATAAATTGCAAAGTGATCTTTATAAGAAAAATGAGGTTCTGAGGAGAGCTAAAGATGAGAAGGTTAAGGCTGAGAATGAACTTCGCAATATTAATATTGCAGTTGATAAAATGAATGAAATGTTAGGTTTTATTTTTGGCAGTAAGAGTCGGCTTCGAATATGTGTTGACGGTGATGCACAATATCGAGTTAGTGTACGAAATAAGAATGTTGCACCAGTATCGCTATCTGTTGGTGAGCAAAATGCGCTGGCGCTTGTCTACTTTTTCACAAACATCGCAGCAGGAGAAATGGAGACGAAAATCTACGCAAAACCTATGCTTCTCATGATTGATGATCCTATTTCAAGCTTTGATACAGAAGTGCAGGTTGGCATGCTCTCTTTTATCAAGGACCGTGTCACGGCAGTTTTTTCTGGAAATCCTGAGAACCGAGTTATTGTTACAACGCATGATCCAAAGATTTTCCTTGCATTTCATCGATTTTTTAAAAAATTAGATGTAGAGAACAGTAAGACCAAACAGAAAGAGAAGTTCAATGGTATTGGCTGGCGTCTCCAGGGAACGGTTTTGACTCAACTTAAGGGCGATCATCCTGAAGCTAAATATCGCCAATTGCTTGAAGATGCATATAACTATGCAGCAACGCAAAATCCATCGGAAAATCAAACGATTGCAAACGAACTCCGCCGTGTGCTTGAAGCGGCTACTACTTATCACTTCTTGCAAAAATACGATTCAATCGATTTTGATGGACCCGCTTTCAACAAATTAAACTCTGGTTTGCGGCATGAATTAAAAAATCTTTCTGTTCTTTTTTGTCTTCATTCTGGAAGCCATGAAGAGGAAAATGTAAAGGTTGACCCAGAGTGGGTTTCAGCTATAATCGGATTTTCTCCTCAGGAAATTCAACGCGTAGCAAAAGTGGTTCTTTGTTTTCTAGAGGTAATAAGTCCGGAACATGTCAAGAGTCATCTTGGGGAGGATAAAGCGAAAATGATTTGTGGTTGGATGAAAGAATTCGATAGTGTCTAAGTCCAGAGGTTTTTTAGACCGTTTTTCGAGAAGAAGTACGCTGTGGTTAATGCGGCGTACTCCTCCGCGAGGAGTTCCTCAATCAGCTCCGGTGATGGATTGAAATCGAATTTGTCTAACAGTTTTGCGACGCTCCATTTCACCGGAGCGACCAGCCACTCTCCCTGCACCCTGGTTGCCATGATCTTTCCCAACGTTTGTTTCAGGTCTTCAAGGGAGATATTTTTGTCCTCATTCATCGCGGCGATATCGGTAATGCAGCCCATTCCCATCATGGACGAGAGGTGATTGAGAAACAGCTATGCTTCCTGTGTAACCTGAGTGCGCATATAGGAAGTTTCAAAGTCCAAACTTGCTCCGTAAGTCCTGAAAAACTGTTCAATGACCTGTCGCTGCTTATATACCCTGTAGACCTGCATGCAGTTGAGATCCGTACATTTGGTGTGGATCGTCCCGTTCTCATTTCCGGAATGTAACTGGGAATTTCCATCAGATCTTGAGGCTACATGGCTTGGAGCTCCATAAGCGTCCCATCGCTTCCGGCAGGCGGTAAAACAAAGGGCGGTTTTCACAAAACCGCCCCTATGAGCTTCTAGGCTTACTCGTTCTGGTAACCCTCTGCGCAATTCCGCGGCAGCCATGCTGTAAAGTCAAAGTCTTCGATGAGGTGATGCATGTTGTAGGCCAGTCTGGTTCTGGCCATGTCGTCGTCAGGATCTGCCTGAGCAGCAGCCTTGACTTCAGCGAGCGGCGAGACGTTGTAATCCATGATTTTTCTTGTCGGATCTTTGCCTTCCTGCAAGGTGTAACGCCATGCTTTGCGGACACAATGCATATAAGCGGCGGCGACAAAGTCGCTCAGCCAGGTGCGCACGTCCATCCCGTTGAGTTTGCCAGTCTGCACCAGAGAATAAGCAGCCATCATGGCTTCGGCTCCGCGGAGCGTCTGCATAAAATAGATGTTCTTGCGCAGCACTGTTACAGGGCGTATTCGCCCTTCGACGATATCCGTTGACGGCGGAATTCGCGGATCGGACAAAAACGTACGGAATTTCTGCCGGCCGTTCATGTAGTAGATACAGGCGGCAGCGTATGGATCGGACTTCCGGATACTCCTCCAGCTCTTTGCGTTGGCGGTCGGTTCTATTCGCCCGGAGCTCAGTTTGAGCATGATGCGGTCCAGGTCATCCATCAATACCGTCGACTTTTCTTTGCGGGCCTTGGCCAGACGGACAAGCCAGTCTGCCTCAGTTTCGTGAGGTTCCCGGGCACAGCGCTGCTCCACAGCGTAGACGGCCCCCAGAATGACGACTGCAGCCATCAGTTCCCGATCCGGATCTCCGGCTTTTAAACTTTCCAGATTGATGGATGCCAGTTCTTCATCTGCGAATGCTTCGGCCTGCTGTTTGAGAGCTTCTGCACCAATAGCCTGACACAGGCGACGCCTCAGGTGCGTCAGGCAGCTTTGGCGAACGGCTTTGCCGTTCAAACCAAAGCCTTGGGCGATCAGGCTGTCATAGGCGGCATATCCGTCCGCAGCCAGCGCTTCACAGCGGAATGTATCACCGAGCATCTCACGGAGCCGTTTAAGGCTGCTTGAGCCCATGTATTCATAGCAGGCAACGGGATAGTCCGTCTGTGCAGGAGTCGTCAGGGCAAGAAAGTAGTTCCCGCTGATCGGTTCTGCCGCTTCGTGCGTCTTAGCGCTTTGATGTCCTCGTCCTTGAAGCTCGAGGACATCCAGCGTTGACTCATCGGCCACTACTGTCGGACGAGTTTTGAGCTCCTCCTTGAGAGCCAGCATCAGCGGCTTTAAATAGATCTGGCCAAAATCATTGAAGTTGCGCTGAATGGTGTCGGATCCCAGACTGCAGGCATCCTGAAATTCAGCTGAGGCCCGGGAAATGGGGGTGCCGCTGCAGACCCCGAGAGCACATTCCACCAACAGTTTGTGGCCGATCTCTCGGTTGGGCACGATCGGAACTTCCTGATTGTCTGCGGTCGGAATAAAAACCTCGCCGCACGCTTCACAATAGTAGATCTGGTTGTGCGTTTCCAGAAATTCAATCTGGTCGGCCATCCGGGTATGCTTGGTTTTCAGCTTTGCCACGATTTCGCTGATGGGCTTGAGTTTCCCGCGGCAGACTTTGCCGGTTTTAGGGTCTCGTCCTGTACAAGGAAGTGATTCGGCTTGTACAGTTTCCTGGCGTTTAGGCGGTTTCTTGGGCGGATTGGGTCTTCGTCCAAGGTTTTTCCGCTCCGTATTTGGTTTATTCACTGCCCTTAGACTGGCTGCATGTTCGAGTCCGATACGCACCGGATCTGCGTCATCAAGTCTGCCGGCGGCTCGGGTCAGTGCCTGAAACTGCCGCGCCATGCTCTGCATGGTGTTGCGGGTGCCTTTGAAGACGCTGCGGACATCGTCTGGCGTAACTTCCCTGACGGCACCTTTAGTGCCCGGCATGTCCGGGCCATGCCCGTAGTGCTCGTGCCGGTACATGACTGCATCCCGGGCAAGCCGAATCAGCTCACTGCAAAGAAAACTGACCTGCTCGTAAATGGACATGCTCAGCAAGTCCCCGTAGGGACCTGCTTCACGGGAAAACTCTCGCATTGCCGCTTTAAGAGCAGGCAGATTTTCTTTAACGGCTTCACGCTGTGCCCATAAATCACACTCTCGGCTTTGCAGCGCTTTTCGTGTTCGGCTTTCACCTCCTTTTCCAGCAAGGCGACATTCTGTTCTAGTGCTGTGACATGCTTTTCCCGCGAGACGACATCCTTTTGCAGCGAAGCAACGAGTTCACGCAGCTGTTCGGGCGTTAATGCGCTGATGTCGGAGGCGGTGCAAAGCATACTCAGAACCCCAAAAAACTTTGACTTTATGGTTCTGATTTTACCATAAATATCGCATTTAACAAACTGATATTTATGGAAAATACGACGTTTTACACCGTCCTATAAACGCCTCTGCAGCAAACCAATGCAAGGCAGTAACAAACGCACTTTTTTGCTCGTTTAACTATCCCTGCCAAAGTGATTCACGCTTCACGAACAGCGGCTTGCCGTTGATGAAGTCAGCCAGCATCTGAGGGGTAACGGTCATTGCTGCCGGCCCCTGTGCCTGCATCAGCAGACGTTCGAACCGGCCTTTATGCAGTTTGCGGGTGATGAGCGTTGTGCCGCACTCATCGGTACAGATGATTTTGCAAATGCCGCGGGATCGGGAAACAAAGACGACATAGTCTTCTTGTTTATAGATATCAATGTGCAGCAGTTTGAAAGCGAGATCAGAGAGTGCATAAAAGCCATACCGCCCGTCAACAGGACAGACCACCATTGTCACTCGTTTGTCGGAAAAATCTATTGCCATGATTCCTCCGAAGAGCGAAGAAGATCCAAGGCGCTCTGAACAGCACGGTGCGGCTTAACTCGAACAGGCAGAACGGCATGCGCGGACAGTCGTTTGGGAGGATTTTCAGCCAGCGGCTCCGCCGCTGGGCATTCGGCAAAAATGATGATTCGAACGGTATTGGAATCTGGGGCTGCCGATGATTCCCAAATTTGCCTGAAGTGCCGAACCGGTTTCGAATGCGGTCTGGGCTGGTCAGATTCGTGGTACAGCATGAAGCCGGCAATGACTTCGGCTTTGCTGATCGGAGGATAGGCTTGCTCGAAGACTCGTTCGTAGAACGCTAGAAAGCTCAGACCGGAATTGCTCCACCCGTAGTAGTAATAGGCCCAGTTGATGGGGCGGGACAGCGTGATCATCTCGGAGACTCCTTGGTTGTGAGAGTCTCCACAGTTTCTTCACTGCGGCCGCGCCCGTCCATGAAGCGATGGGACACTTACCTTTCCATGTGTGAGGAGGTCCATTATGTTTACATACCAAAGACAGACCACTGAGTAAGAAATCGAATACATCAACTATATGTTTACGTAGTCTTAACTGAGTGTTGCATATGAGCAAACTGCATTATTTAAGCGTTAACACTACCCATTTCAATCAATAAAGTTTACGCATTTAGACCGTTTTCAAAAAATCAACATAGGGTTTACCCCCCCCCCACGATGTTGACACATCCATTCCTACACTCCCGTCAGTGCTTCG